>OLOH01000125.1_pt1 | contig 62659 bp, 54 predicted proteins | sample 1673221 | NCBI WGS metagenome assembly OLOH01 (sample SAMEA3136767, study PRJEB25190) | human gut metagenome
CAGCGCCATATCGTTCAGTTCGTTGTTTTCATCCAATACCAGTACGATTTCATTGTAATTGTGCGGCCAGTCTCCATAGACCACATCATACTGATTTTTTAAAATGTCACTGATTGCCGCGCCGTCATCTCCGGCCAACATTTCTTCCCACAAATTAGAGGAAGCACCGCCGGAAAACATGGACATCATCGGCGAATCGCTGGAAAATCCAAAGCTCTCGCTCATGGTTGTCATAGAGGACATATCCACATTCATGTATTCCAGCATCAGTTCCTGCAACAGTTCCGTTGTATCAGAACGCAGAATTTTTCCGTCTACATTTTTCGTGTACACCAGCATATCAAAATTATAGGAATATTGAATGCCGTTTAACGCCTTGTGCAAATCACTGTCTGTATCTGCATCTTCCTTTTCCAGATAGGACTTAAAGGATTTCAGATCATTTTCCGTGCTCTCCATGTTATTCATGGCATCAATGATGTCATAGATTGCCGGTTTTACATACACTTTATCCAGCGGATGATCTGCATCCGTGCTGTCAATATTCATAAAGGTTTCCATCAGTGCTGTGAGATCTGTATTGGTTTTCTCAATGGTCAGGGGATAGGAGGACAGTGTTTCCTCCTGAATTGCATCAATATAGGTGGTAAATCCCTGAGAAATCGAAAGCACCAACGCAATGCCGATAATGCCGATGCTGCCGGCAAATGCCGTCAACGTAGTGCGTCCTTTTTTGGTAAACAGATTTTTCAGAGAAAGAGAAAACGCGGTTCCAAAGGACATGGACGGTTTCTTTTTCTTCCTGCTCTGCTCCTGATCGGTACTGTCACGCATGGTTTCCAGTTTTACTTCTTTTTCAGAAAGCGGTGCAGAATCATCTGTCACAGTTCCGTCCAGCATCCGGATAATCCGGGAAGAATAGGTCTCCGCCAGTTCCGGATTGTGCGTTACCATAATAATCAGACGATCCTTCGAAATCCGCTTCAGAATCTCCATTACCTGAATGCTGGTTTCTGTGTCCAGAGCGCCTGTCGGCTCATCTGCCAGAATAATATCCGGATTATTGACCAGCGCCCGGGCAATCGCCACACGCTGCATTTGTCCGCCGGACATTTCACTGGGTCTCTTCCGCAGCTGATTGCCAAGTCCCACTTCTTCCAGTGCCTTTACTGCACGCTTTTTCCGCTCCGCTTTTGAAACACCGGACAGCGTCAGGGCAAGCTCTACATTTTGCAGCACCGTCTGATGGGGAATCAGGTTATAGCTCTGAAACACAAAGCCAATGGTGTGATTCCGGTAGCTGTCCCAGTCCCGGTCTTTGAAATCCTTGGTGGATTTTCCGTTAATCACCAGATCTCCGTCCGTATATTGATCCAGACCGCCGATGATGTTTAGCATTGTTGTCTTCCCGCAGCCGGACGGTCCCAGAATGGAAACAAACTCGCTCCTTCGGAATTTCAGATCAATTCCTTTCAGCGCATGCACCGTTCCATCTCCGGCAGGGTAATCCTTTTTGATGTTTTTTAATTCAAGCATCGTTTTCCTCCCTTGTGTAATTTCAAGTTTCTAAAGCCTGACCCATTTTATTGTACCACACAAATCTCAACAAATCTGCTGCCGATGCTCAATTTTCATTGAGATTACAGCAGGTTTTCTTGCCTTTTGCCTGAAAATACGATATAATAGGACAAGAAAACAAATGCCAGAAACCGATGCAGAGAAAAGGGAGGTTTGATATATGTTTCAGATTCTGGTAGTTGAAGATGACAACGACCTGAGAAATTTGTTTTGCAAAACTTTGCAGCGCAATTCCTACCGCGCATTTCCGGCAGAGGATGCTGAAAACGCACTGCAAATTCTGGAGCAGGAGCACATTGATCTGATGATTACCGATGTAATGATGCCGGGAATGGATGGATTCAGCCTGATTCGCCGTCTCCGGGAAACCAACCAGGAGCTGCCGATTCTGATCGTCACGGCAAAAGGAGATATTTATGACAAGCACATCGGATTCCAGGCCGGAACGGACGATTACATGGTAAAACCTATTGATCTCCACGAGCTTCTGCTCCGGATAAATGCTCTGCTCAGACGTGCCAGAAGCATCAGCGAAAAGAAGCTCACCTTTGGACAAACCACACTGGAATACGCCACCTGGACGATGCATGATGCCGCCGGAACACAGATTTTGCCGCAGAAGGAATTTCAGCTGCTGTATAAGCTGCTGTCCTATCCCGGGCAAATTTTTACCCGGCAGCAGATTCTGGACGATATCTGGGGAATCAGCGAAGAAGATGGCTCGCACACACTGGATGTGCACATCAGCCGCCTGCGAGAACGCCTGAAGCACAATACGGATTTTGAAATCGTAACAATCCGCGGACTGGGATATCGGGTGGTGAAAAAATGAAGAAGCCACACACCAAGCACACCTCTCAATTGAAAAAACGGATGAAAATGCGGACACGTTTTGCCTGTCGGTTCTTCTGGCTGATTTTTACGTATTATGCCGTAGTGTACCTGTTCCTGCGTCTGCTGGAATATTTCGGCGTACCTCTGCAATCCCTAAAAGCACCGGCTATGGCAACCATTATTATCAGCCTGCTGTGCATCATTTTGTCCTTTTTTGCTTCATGCAGTTCTATGCGGTTATTCTTTTTGCCGCTTGCCAAACTGAGTCAGGGTGCCAAGGAAATTGCAAAAGGGAATTTCAAAGTACAGATTTCCTATCAAGGGAATATCGAGGAATTGCAGAACACCATTGACAATTTCAATTTCATGGCACAGGAACTCCACTCTGTGGAAATACTGCGCAACAACTTTGTAGCAAACATTTCTCATGAGTTTAAAACGCCCCTCTCTTCGATTTCCGGATATGTGACACTGCTCCAGGATGAAGAGCTTACCCGGGAAGAACGGGATCTCTATATCCAGCGCACCATGCTGAATATCGAAAAGCTGAACACCCTGACAGAGAACATCCTGCGCCTTTCAAAACTGGAAAATCAAAATCACCTGGATGCCCCGGAGACCTATCGGCTGGACGAACAAATTCGGGAAGCTGTGGTTTTTCTGGAACCGAAATGGAGCAAAAAGGAGATTGCGCTGGATATCGATTTACAGGAAATCTCCTACACCGGACAGCAAGCACTGTTGTTTCAGGTGTGGGTAAATCTCATTGGAAATGCCATCAAATTTTCCGAGCAGCAGGGCGAAATTTCCATTCGGCTGTATCAGGATCATGACCTGATCAAGGGGATTATCAGCGATGACGGCATCGGCATGTCCGAAGAAACCATGCGCCATATCTTTGACAAGTTCTATCAGGGGGATTCTTCCCGAAAAAGCCAGGGGAGCGGGCTGGGACTTGCACTGTGCAAAGAGATTCTGGACAAGTGCGGTGGTGCAGTCCGCGTATCCAGTACACCCGGAAAAGGCTCCGTTTTTATGGTGACACTCTGGAAAAAGCCGGAAGCTCCCACGTTTTGAGTCTCTCAAATTGTTTGATTTATTTACAAATTATTATTTTCGCACTTTCCTGTTGATGCAGACTATGGTATAATAAAAGGGATATCTTGTCAAAATTTGTCCGTGACTCTTGCTGTCTACCTGCGCGGAATATGTCACAAAAAGCCGCGTATGTGTGTTATTCTAAAAGAGACTGCCTGCCAAACCAGGCTTTTATCACGGACATTCCTTTTCGAAATCCAGCGCATGGCAGCACGATTTCGAAGAGAACGGGTGAAAAGGAGATCATAGGAATCATGAAAAAGCAAAACCTGCAAAAGCAGCTGTTCGCTGCAATCCTGACCGGAACCATTGCGGTAAGTGCCTGCCCATTCGCCGCAGCAGCAGAATCTGCGGTTCCGGAGACAACAGCAATTGAGACACAGCTTTCTCCGGAAGAGACAACAGAAACCGAAGCCGCAGAGACGGAAATTTCAGAAGCATCCACTACGGCAGAAACCGAAACGGAGACAGTTCCGGCTGAGACAGAACCAACAGAAATTCCGGAGCTGGAAACTGAAACGGCAGCGGACGCAGATCAGCTGGCCGGAGACAGCGCCGAGAATCCGGTGACTGCATTTGTCACCAGATTGTATACCATTTGCCTGGCGCGAAATCCTGACGCTATGGGACTCAAGAACTGGCACGACAGAATCAGCAGCGGCAGTATCTCCGCAGTAGAAGCTGCCATGGGATTTTTAAACAGCAAGGAATACCAGGGAAAACAGCTGAGTGATGAAGCATATCTGGCCAATCTGTACCAGGTTTTCCTGAACCGAAACGGCAGCAGCGCCGAAATCCAGAACTGGATTAAGATATACAATCAAGGGGTATCCAGGAACTATCTGATTCGCGGATTTTCCAGCTCAACGGAATTTACCAATCTGTGCAGTTCCTATGGCATTGACCGCGGCAGTGTGACACTGACCGAAGAACGGGACAAGTACCCGAAAATTGCCGGCATGGTGGTCAATTGCTACCGCACTCTGCGCAGAATCCCCAGCGGCAGCGAAATCAACCAGTGGATTTCAAACACCCGAAACGGCGGATCCGGTGCAGATCTGGCCAAAAATGTATTCCAGTCTGATGAATACAAAAACCAGAAAACCGATGATGCAACCTACATTGCAGATCTCTATCAGACATTTTTAGGCCGCAGCTGCAGCGCAGCCGAAATCAACAGCTGGAAAAACGTTCTGAGTCAAGGCGTTTCCCGCACTTATCTGATGGCACAGTTTTCTGCTTCAACAGAGTTTGGAAACCTGTGCACCACCAGCGATATCAGCCGCGGCTCCGTCACTTTGACCGAAGAGCGGGACAAGCACCCGGGCGTTGCCAAAATGGTAGTGGGCTGTTATCAGATTCTGGGAAGATCTGCTTCCGGAACAGAGATTGAAAGCTGGGTGAAAAAAACGGTAACCAACGGCTCCGGCGCAGATCTGGTGGACGGATTCTTCAAGTCCCAGGAATACCGGAACAAAAACACCAGCAACACACAGTATGTTACCGACCTGTACACCACCACATTGGTCAGAACCCCGGACAGCAAAGGACTTTCCACCTGGGTAAGTGCACTGGAAAGCGGAACCAGCCGCGACTCCGTGCGGAACTCCTTTTATGAAAGCAGCGAGTTCAAGCAGCTGTGCACCAAAAACGGTATTGCCGTAAAAAAGAACCGCTATCCAAAGGCAGCGGCTGTGTTGAATCAGGTGGGCTGGAACCTGAAAGCCGCCTTCCAGTGGTCTGCCGGCATGCCGTATTCCAAAAACAATGCCACTGCCGCTCCTGGAATCGAGTGGTATGCAAACTATGGATTCACCAACAAAAAGGGAAACTGCTATGTCATGGCAGCGACCTTCTATGAAATGGCACGGGAGCTTGGATATGATGCGCAGCAGATTTCCGGCAGCGTGCCGCTCCGGAGAGGCGGATATGGCCCCCACTCCTGGGTAGAAATCAAAATCAACGGAACCACTTATGTATTCGATCCGGACTTTACCAATGAAACCGGCAGAAACGGTTACATGATTACATACGGCCAGTCCGGTACCTGGAGATATAACCGAGGTTCTGTTATGCAGTAAGCACCTGCTTTCACAGGTAATTCAATCCGCAATCGAGATAGGAGAAGATAATTATGAAAAAACAAATGCTCATTTCCGGAATTGCCGTCCTTGCCGCTGCCGGCATGGTTCTGACCGGCTGTAACAAAGACGATTCCTCTTCCAGTGAATCCACCGCAGAAACCACTGCTGAAATTGCAACTGCAACAACCGAAGAAACCGCTCCGGCAACCGAGGCACCCACAGAAGCTGCGCCGGAACTGAAAATCATCGGAACTCAGGCAGAAGGGGACAGCATCTACCAGGTGACCTTGCAGAATCACACCGGAAAGGAAATCACCGGCGTTTCAGTCAAGGACAGCTCACAGGAAGAGTTCCCGGAGAATATGCTGGAAGAATCCGATGTGTTCGCAAAGGACGAATCCCGGATTCTCTACTATGACGCAACAGAAGCGCTGTCTGCAAACGATACAGAAGAAAATGCATCTGATAAGGCTCTGACACCGGAATATACCATTCAGCTGACATTTGCAGACAATACCACAGCAGAGCTGCACCAGTTCCCGTTTGAAGATGTGAAGGAGGCCGAAATCAAGCTGGAAGATGACCTTGCTTATCTGGTCTACACCTCCGTTTCCTCCAAAACTGAGGTAAACACAAAGGAAGCAGAACAGATGCTGGCAGAAACAGCTTCTGAGGCCGAGGTACAGGCGGACACAGCAGATGTTGATACAGAGGACGATTCCTACCAGCAGGAGCAGCAGACGGTATATGCAGAAGAATCGGAAACACCGGCAGAAACGCCGTCCTATGACGCCCCGGCTGAAGAGCCACCGGCAGCGGATAACAACAGCGACAACAACGCTTCTGATCCGAATAGCGGCTGTCTTGGTGATGAGGGACTGTTTAACTAATGGAAACGAAACGCCGGGAAATTCATTTTCTTTCTGAACTGCGTGCAGTTTCATGCATTGCCATCGTTCTTCTGCACACCTTTTACGCTGCCAGTGCCTATGCCGCCCCCGGCAGCACTGCACACCTTGCGGCAATCAACGTCCGGAATCTGATGATGTGGGCTGTTCCGTGCTTTGTGATGGTCAGCGGCGCTCTGCTCTTAGACCAGGCGCGTGTCATCACATACCGAAAGATCTTTCAAAAGTACATCCTTCGTATTCTGCTGGCACTTGTTCTCTTTTCTGTGGGATTTCAGGTGTTTGACGATATCACCGGAAACAGCGGCCTGCATCTGACAACCCTTCTTCATGGGCTGCAAAACGCAGTCACCGGACAGGGCTGGAAGCACATGTGGTATCTGTACTTGATCATTGCACTTTATCTGCTGCTGCCGTTTTATCGAAAGATTGCAGCCGGTCTCACCAAAAAAGACAGCTACTACTTGCTGGGTGTATACTTTGTCTTTTTATCCCTGATTCCCATGCTGCAAACACTCACACAAAAATCAACTGCATTTTATCTGTGTGTCTATAGTATCTATCCCTTTTACTTTTTCCTGGGGGATGCCTTTTTCCAGAAGCGGATTTTTCAAAAGCGCTGGATTCTGGCGCTGCTGGCTGTGGGAGGAACCGCCGCAATGCTCCTGCTTACGATGCTCTGTGAGAAAAAGCAGACAGCCTCTCTGTCAGAGCTGCTGACCAGCTACGCCTTTCCGCCGATAGCGCTGCAATCTGCCGGAATCTTTGGCCTGATGGCCGTAAAAGCCGACAGAACGCCGAAATGGCTGTCCTGGATTCTCCGCCAGATTGACCAGTGTTCCTTTGGCGTATACCTGCTGCATATGCTGTTTTTGAAGCTGGTTCTGGTTGTCTGGAAATGGAATCCATACTCCCATGGCGGATTTCCGGTGATTCTGGCACTGGCGATTGCTGTGTTCCTCTGCTCCTTTGGGTGCATCTGGCTGCTAAAGCGCATTCCGGGACTGAAAAAAATTCTCTAAATGGGGAATCGGAAAACAAATTCTGAGAACCTGTCTTCACAAGAAATATATGTGGATTTTCGAGCATAATTTTGTTGTAGACAAGGCAAAAATACGCAGGCGGGCTGTCGCCCGGCAAGTATTTTTCACGCAGTATGCAGCAAAATTTGCCGAAAAGACACGTGTATACGCTTGTGAAGACAGGTTCTGAAAGCTGTTGGTAATCCGGCAGCTTTTTTGCTAGCATCTGGAATTTTTCAATAAAAAACATAACATAATCGAAATGAAACGTGCTATATTTATCGTTGCAATTTCCGCAATCGTCTGCTAAAATAGAAGGTATTGTGTCATATTCGGTTTTTCTTTTTTGAAAAAGAAAAATAATTTTTTGTGATGGAGGAGAATCATTTCATGTCAAAAATCAGAAAACAGCATATGACAATTCACTGGCACGATATTGTGCAAAGTGACAATTCCGTTCCGGCAACGGAAGCTACGCTGAAGGAAAAAGCCACTTTAGTCGGTCGAATCGGATTGATGATGCTGTCTGTCGGCACGGGGGCATGGCGTGTGCGAAACTCAATGAACAAGGTTTCCCGCTGTCTGGGCATCTCTTGTTCCGCTGACATCGGACTGCTTTCCATTGAATGTACCTGCATTGATGAGAACCACACGTATACGCAGTCTCTGTCACTCCCGACCACTGGTGTCAACACGGATAAGCTGACTGAACTGGAACTGTTCATGCGGGATTTCCCGGAAAAGGCCGGCACACTCTCCGTGATGCAGTTTCATGAAGTACTGGATCACATTCAGGAAAAGAAAGCCAACTACAAGGCATGGAATCTGGGGCTTGCCTCTGCCATTGCATGCTGCGCATTTACATTCCTGCTGGGCGGCGGCCCGGTTGAGATGATCTGCGCCTTTTTCGGTGCCGGTGTCGGCAACTTTGTACGAAAGCTGATGCTGAACCGTAAGATTTCACTCTTTGGAAATGTCGCAGTTAGTGTAGCTGCATCCTGTGCGGTTTATGTCATCACCATATTGCTGGCACAAAATCTGCTGCATGTTTCTGCGGAGCACCAGGCAGGATATATCTGCGCCATGCTGTTTGTCATTCCGGGGTTCCCGCTGATTACCGGGGGAATCGACCTGGCAAAGCTGGATATGCGCTCCGGTCTGGAACGAATTTCCTATGCAATTTTGATTATCACAGTGGCAACGATGACCGGATGGGCAACTGCCATGCTCTTCCGTTTCCAGCCGGCAGATTTTCAGCCTCTGGAAATTCAGACCGGCACCATGATTCTGCTGCGTATTGCGGCCAGCTTCTTCGGGGTATACGGCTTCTCTCTGATGTTTAACAGCCCCCGAAAAATGGCCTTTACCGCTGGTTTGATCGGCATGTTTGCCAATACGCTGCGTCTGGAACTAATTGATCTGGCCGGGTTCCCGGTAGGAATCGCGGCTTTTCTCGGTGCATTCTGCAGCGGATGCATTGCCTCTGTTGTCAAGAAAAAAATCGGCTTCCCCAGAATTTCTCTGACAGTTCCTGCGATTGTCATTATGGTTCCCGGACTTTACATGTACCGCGGCATCTACTACATGGGACTGAGCAATGTGGCAGATGGTTCTATCTGGCTGACAAAGGCAATTCTGATCGTGGTTGCGCTTCCGCTGGGACTGGTGGCAGCCCGACTCTGCACCGATTCCAATTTCAGACACTGTAGCTGATTTACACGTTTTGTATCTCTGCTTTTTTCGAAAGGCAGAGATTTTTTTATGTCCGGAAACCGCAGCTGCGAAAAAATGAAAGCGCCTTCTTGACTTTGCCGCAAATATCTTTTATAATAAGAAGAGAAACTTTTTTGAACCGTATATCCTCCAACAAACATTTGGGAAATGCGGCGGGTTTCTACAGACTCTGCATTTTGCAGGCTCTGCAATTTTTTACAGAATTGGATGAAAAAACATGCACACTGAATTTCTAATGGGCAATGCCGCCATTGCGCGCGGTGCGATTGCGGCAGGCCTGAACGTAATATCCGGCTATCCCGGAACACCCTCTACGGAGGTACTGGAAACCACCGCAAAGAGCAATGACGGTTCCATCTATGTAGAGTGGTCTGTCAACGAAAAAGCAGCCCTGGAGCTTGCTGCCGGTGCTGCTTACTGCGGTGCCAGAACCATGGTTACCATGAAGCAGGTCGGCCTGAATGTGGCCTCCGATCCGCTGATGAGCCTGGCCTATATCGGGGTAAAGGGTGGCATGGTGATCTTGGTTGCAGACGATCCCGGCCCCATTTCTTCTCAGACGGAACAGGACACCCGTACCTTTGCGGCGTATTCGAAGCTGCCCTGCTTTGATCCTTCCAGTGTTCAGGAAGCCTATGACATGATCCAGGATGCTTTTGCCTATTCCGAGCAATATCACACGCCGGTTTTGTTCCGCCCCACTACCCGTGTCTGTCACGGATACGCTTCTATCTCCGTGAAGGAAAAAGAAGACTATCTTTGCAACCATCCGGAAGGCTTCCAGAAAGATTCCTCCAAATGGGTTATCTTTCCCAAGCTGTCTTATCAGGCGCACAAACAGATTGAAGCCCGAAACGAGGCACTCTCCGCAGTCTTTTCCGATTATGCGGCAAACCGGATCGTACCGGCACAGGACACTGCCTGTCGAAAGGGAATCGTCACACACGGCATCAACTTTGCCTATACCATGGAAGCCTGCCGGGGAGAATCAGCACCCCGTATTTTCCGGGTCGCTACGCCGTTTCCGTTCCCGGAAGAAGCGGCGCTGGAATTTCTGCGCGGCCTGGACGAAGTGCTCTGCGTGGAGGAACTGGATCCAGTTCTGGAACGCAGCCTGATTTTCGTTTGTGGAAAATATCATCTTCCGGTTACAATCAAGGGAAAGCTGACGCACGATATGCCGGCAGCAGGGGAGAACACCTGTGACAGCGTCCGCCAGGCACTGGCCAATTTTCTGGGATGGGAAACACCGGAAAAAGCTCCGGAAGAGACCATGCCCAAGCTTCCGGTGCGTCCGCCGGTATTGTGTGCCGGATGTCCCCACCGCGCCTCCTTCTTTGCCGTAAAGGAAGCCATGAAGGGAAAGAAAAGCGTATTCTGCGGCGACATCGGATGCTATACCCTGGGAAATGCCATGCCGCTGGATATGGTAGACACCTGCCTGTGTATGGGTGCCGGGGTAAACATGACGCAGGGCATCGGGAAGATCGAACCTGATACCACCTGCTTTGCCTTTGTGGGAGACTCTACCTTCTTTGCCTCCGCCATCACCGGAGCAGTCAATGCCGTTTACAACCAGGCCAATATGGTGCTGGTGATTCTGGACAATTCCACCACTGCGATGACCGGACACCAGCCCCATCCGGGAACCGGAAAGACCATGATGGGACAAGTGGTAGAGAAAGTCAGCATTCCGGCGGTTCTGCACGGCATCGGCATTCAGACCGTGGAAACTGTAGATCCGCTGCATCTGGAAGAAGCCATTGCCTGTGTAAAGCGCGTTGCGGCAGAAGACGGTGTCAAAGCCATTATTTTCAAATCTCCCTGCGCAGTCCTGATCAAGCCGGAACGTCCGGCGCAGATTGATGCTTCTGCCTGCATTCAGTGCAAAAAGTGCATCCGTACACTGGGATGCCCCGGACTGATCCTGAAGGACGGAAAGGTGCAGATCGAAAACGCACTCTGTACCGGATGCGGCCTCTGTGCCCAGGTTTGTCCCACAAAGGCCATTGGAGGAGGTGCTGTTCATGCGTAAAAATATTGTACTCTGCGGTGTAGGCGGCCAGGGAATTGTCCTGACCTCCAAGCTGATTGCAGCTGCATCCATGGCAAAAGAAATTCCTGTCATGAGTGCGGAGACCATCGGCATGGCACAAAAGGGCGGCAGTGTATTCAGCTTTCTTCGCATTGGCGAGGATTTGTTCTGCCCCATGTTTCCGAAGGGAAGCGCGGATCTTATCATCGGTTTCGAACCAGCAGAAGCGGTGCGCATGCTGCCGTATCTGAAACCGGATGGCTCTGTGGTCGTGAATACGCACCCCATTCAGCCGGTTACTGCAACCCTGGGCGGCGGTGCCTATGATGCAGATGCCATGCTTGACTATCTCCGGCAGCACGTCTCTCACGTCACCATGCTGGACGGAGACAGCGCCTGCCGGGAGATCGGTTCTCCAAAGGTGCTGAATATGGTAATGCTGGGGGCTGTGCTGCACAGTGGCATTCTGCCGCTCTCCCCAGAAGAAGTACAGCAGGCCATGGAACGGACTGTAAAACCGCAGTTTCACGCCTGGAACCGGACAGCGCTGCAATATGCGGCCGCGCATCCGGAGGCAATCTGTCAATCATAATGTACATCTGTCTGAACAACAGAACAATGATACAGGCCAGCCGTGCAGCAGGCACAGGCCGGCACTTGGGAAAGGACTGGATTTATGAAAATTTCAGAAAAACAACTCGAACAGGTCAATGACCGCATTCAGGCGCTCATTCACTCTAACAGCTTTTACGGAAAAAAGCTGGAAGCCGCCGGAGTTTCTGCTGTACACAGTGCAGAAGAATTCGTGAAGCTTCCGTTTTCCGAAAAAAAGGATCTCCGGGACGCATATCCTCTCGGACTGATGACAGCACCAGAAGAAGAAATCGTACGGATTCACTCTTCCTCCGGCACCACCGGAACACCGGTTATCATTCCCTATACTGCGAAGGATGTGGATGACTGGGCAATCCAGTTTAAGCGCTGCTATGAAATGGCAGGCATCACACCCATGGATCGGATTCAGGTTACGCCGGGCTACGGTCTCTGGACTGCCGGCATCGGATTCCAGAACGGCGCAGAAAAGCTGGGTGCTATGGTAATTCCCATGGGGCCGGGAAATACAGATAAGCAGCTCCAGATGATGACCGATATGAAGAGCACTGTGCTCTGCTCCACTTCCTCCTATGCCCTTTTGCTGGCAGAAGAGATTGAAAAACGCGGCATCAAGAACCAGATTCACCTGAAAAAGGGCGTAATCGGTTCTGAGCGCTGGAGCCAGAAAATGCGGGATCGGATTTCAGAGGAGCTGGGCATTGAGCTGTACGATATCTATGGCCTGACGGAAATCTACGGCCCCGGCATTGGCATCAGCTGTCAGGAAAACCACGGCATGCACTATTGGGATGATTATATCTACCTGGAAATCATTGATCCGGTTACCGGGAAGAACCTGCCTGACGGTGAAATCGGCGAAATCGTGATCACCACACTGGTGAAGGAAGGCGCACCGCTGATTCGTTATCGGACACATGACCTGTCCCGCATTATTCCGGAAGCCTGCCCCTGTGGCAGCAAGTTCCCCAAGATCGATATGATCATGGGCAGAACAGACGATATGATGAAAATTAAAGGGGTCAATGTTTTCCCGAGCCAGATTGAAGAAATTCTGGGAACCTTCTCTGAAATTTCCAGTGAGTATCAGATCCGGATTTCCCACCTGGACGGAAAGGACACCATGCGCATTTATGTGGAAGCCAAAAGCGGCCTGGTTGACTTCCAGGAGCTGAGTCACCGCATTGCAGAAAAGGTAAAAAGCAAGATCGGCTTTACTCCAATTGTAAAGGTCGTTGAAGTCGGCGTGCTTCCCAGAAGCACCAAAAAGAGCGCACGTGTCATTGACGAACGGTATAACTAAGAACCTGTTCTCATAAAAAGAAAAACCGCAGGAATCCGGTGCGTTTTGCACATTGGCATTTCCTGCGGTCTTTTTGTATTCTGTTTAAAATGGCTTTTATGGGAAACATCCACACCCGTTTCTACCCTTGTTTTTTGTGTGTTTCCAGCCAGTGACGCGCATAGGAACAGGTAGCAGTCACCATGCCGCCCCGCTGATGGGCAGTGTTTACTGCAAGACGCATCAGCTCACCAGCCACGCCCTGTCCCCGGAGGGAAGCATCTACAAACGTATACGTAATACAAAACACCTTCGGCTCTGCCTCCAGAAACCGGATTTCCGCCAGTACGTTTCCTTCTGCATCTGTAGTATAGATCCGATCTTTTTCCGTAATAAAGTCCATTTGATTTCCTCCCTGATTTTTGTAAATGCGTTTTAGAATTTTTCTTTCCGGCGCTGCTTTCGGAGCTCTGCCCGTTTCTCGGCCGCCTGCCATTCCGCTTTTTCCTCTGCTGTCTCCAGAATCAGCTGAGGAACCTCTGTCGGCTTTTCCTGCTCATCCAGTGCAACCATTACCAGATATGCCGTATTGATCAGCTTTCTGGTTCCGTTTAGGTTCTCCACATACGTCTTGGTGCAGATCTCCATGGAAGTACGGTGCACATATGTGACATAGCCGCAAATAATCACGGTATCATTGGCATGCGCCGGTGCCTGAAATGTGAGGGTATCCACAACTGCAGTGGTGACATTCTGCCCGGAATGTCTGCGCGCAACTACTGCCGCCACAATGTCAATCCATTCCATCAGCTGTCCGCCGAACAAGCGGTGATAGCCGTTAATGTTTGCCTGTGTCAGAATCTGCACCTGCTCTGAATAGGAATCTGCCACTCGTTTTCCGTTCATAGATACTCCTTTTCCAAAATCCGATTTCTGTCTGCATGAAGCCTGGACTCGTTATTTCTTTTCCAGTTCTGCCAGCGCCGCATAATGCCGCACTGTAAACTGCGCCGGCGCAATCCGGCACAGCATTTCCCAGTGTTCCTGCTCCCACTGTTCCAGCTTTTCCTTATCTTTCACCTCATTTTCCGCAAAAAAGACGTGCATTTCCTTTTGAAGGAACTCCCCAAAAAAAGACACCTGTCAGACTTCGTGTCAACACGTCTTAGTATACCACATTTTCCGCCATATTGCAACCAGTTTTTTCGAAGCAAATGCAAATAAACCATCTCTGTATTGTCATTTCAAGCCGAACAAAAAAGCCCATTCCAGTACCGCCGGACAGATACAAACTGCGCCGCCGGGGAAATACCGGAACAGGCTCACTTTTTCCATGCGCTATGCCGCCTTAAAAGGAGACGATCAGCTGCATCTTAAACTGTTCCTCTCCAAAAACAGCATGGGGGATTCCCTTGGGCATAATCAGAGTTTCTCCGGCATGGAGGAAAAATACATCCTCTCCCACCGTAAAGCGGCCTGTGCCATCCAGGACTGTAACCATTGCGTCTCCGCCGGCAGCGTGGGAGGAAATCTCTTCGCCCTTGTCAAAAGAGAAGAGGGTCATGCTGACCTTTTCATTCTGTACCAGTGTCTTGCTGACAACCTGTCCGGGCTGATAGGCAATCTGATCCTTCAAGCTTAATTTTGTCTGCTTTTCAATATTTTTATACATGGAGATACTTTCCTTTCTGTCCGCAGCATTACCGCCTGCTGCACGAGTGGGGCAAGAACAAAGCTGCTTTTGTTTTAGTATACCATAGTTTTCTCTCTTTTACAAGTTTTAAACATGATTTTTTCAAGATGCTCACTGTTGTACCATCTCTCCGGCGGCAATCCGCTCTGCCAGATCGTTTAAGTACACCCAGCGTTCCATTTTCGCTTCCAGCTGCTGTTCCAGATCCGTTTTTTTCTCAGCCAGTTCCTGGAGCTTTACATAATCAGAGCTGCACCGGCCGCTTTCCGCATCGGTTTCGGCAATTTGTTCTTCCAGCGCCGCAATATCCGCATCAATGGTGTCATATTCCCGCTGTTCCTGATAGGAAAACCGCAGCTTTCGCAGATTGGTTCCGCTGCGCGTTTTCTTTTCCCCTTGCTTTTTGACAGGGGATTCTACAGACTGGGGAGCGGCCTTTTCCATATAGTCGCTGAAATTGCCGTTGTACCGCTGCACCGTGCCGTCTCCGGTAATCTCCCAGATTTCAGAAGCCATCTTGTCCAGAAAATACCGGTCGTGCGAAATCGTAATCACTGCTCCCTGGAACTGTTCCAGATAGCTTTCCAGAATCGTCAGGGTGGTAATATCCAGGTCATTGGTCGGCTCATCCAGGAGCAGAACATTCGGTGCCGTGATCAGGACTTTCAGCAGATACAGCCGCTTTCGTTCACCGCCGGACAGCTTTTCAATCCGATTCCATTGCAGTTCCGGCGTAAACAAAAACCGTTCCAGCATGGCAGATGCAGTCACCGTGCCGTCCGGTGTCTGAATCCGGTCGGCAGTTTCCCGGATATAGTCAATGACACGCTGCTGCGGATCCATTTTCTCACACTCCTGGGAGAAATAGCCGATCTGTACCGTATCTCCCAGAATCACGCTGCCGCTGTCCGGCTGTAACTCGCCGTGCAGCAGCCGGAGGAGTGTTGTCTTTCCGACACCGTTGCGGCCTACAATGCCGATTCTGGCATCGCGGGGCAGCTGGTAAGAAAAATCCCGAATGAGTTTCTTTCCGGCAATGGATTTTGTCAGATGCTCAATGGAAACTGTTTTCTTTCCCAGCCGGGAAGAGACAGACTGCATTTGCAGCTTTTCCGCTTCCGCCGGTCTTTCCCGATTTTCCAGTTCCTGAAATCGCGCAATCCGGTCTTTGGACTTTGTGCCTCTGGCGCGTACACCACGCCGAATCCATTCCAGCTCCTGCCGGTACAGCGTCCGGTTTTTCCGCTCCTTTGCCTCCGCATCTGCTTCCCGCTGGGCTTTCTGTTCCAGATAGGTGCTGTAGTTTCCCTCATAGGCATAGAGCTTGCCGTTATCCACCTCTACAATTTTTCGTGTAATCCGGTTTAGAAAATACCGGTCGTGGGTTACCATAACAATGGCGCCCCGGTACTTTTTCAGCTGTTCTTCCAGCAGCTGTACAGTCTCGTGATCAATATGGTTGGTCGGCTCGTCCAGCAGCAAAACGTCACTGGGCTGAATCAGGGCTGCGGCTATTCCGGCGCGCCGCCGCTCTCCGCCGGAAAGTGTTCCGATATCCTTTTGCACATCAGAAATCCCCAGCTTTCCCAGAATAGATTTTGCTTCAAACACTTTGGCTTCCTTTAAATCCTCCGGCAGATGCAGCATGACCTGTTCCAGTACGCTCCCGTGAGGCGCAAACGCCGGAATCTGCGGCAGATAGGAAATCCGCACACCGCCTGTGCGGACAACCGTGCCGCCGTCTGCTTCCTCTGCACCGGCAAGGATCCGGAGCAGGGTAGACTTTCCCGTTCCGTTGATGCCCACAATACCTACCTTGTCACCCTCGTTCAGAAAGAAGGACACCTGATCCAGTATCTTTCGTTCCATATATGTTTTTGAAATATTCTGCGCGGATAATAATATCATACGTAATCTCTCCTATGTGTTAAAGCCTGTCTTCATAAGATACGTGTATACGCTTGTGAAGGCAGGTTCTTAGCGCTGATTGCTTATAGTATAGCACATTTCCGCCGGAAAAGCAATGAATCCCGCAAATAAAGCGGTTCCTTTGGAAACTCACTTCTGAATCATTCTGATTTTAGGCAATACCGCACAATCTTTGTGCGGTATTGCCTTTATTGCTGGAAATTTCCTTCGCCTCGGATGGCAGGCAGAGACGGCAGAAAAGCGCATCCGGCAGGTGCGTACACGCGCCGGCAGGCTTTTTCCGAAACAGAAAAAGAATTGACAAGCTGTCTTTTTTTGTAGTATAATAAATCATAACCTATCCTCTGTGTGTGGCATGGTCTGCCGCAAAAATGCAGGGACGCATCCCATAAAGAAAAACGCTTCACATCCAACTGGAAAGGAAAATGCCGCAGTGGAAATCTTAGAATCCCTTAGTCCCCGGAATTGTACCAAACCTAGCTGCCAGCTCACATCAGAACAAGTCAAAGAAGAGATGCATTCCTTTCAAAAAGTATTTACCGTGGTGCGTCTGCTGAAGGGAGATTCTCTGGATTATACCTCTGCAAATAGGCACGAGGTGCAGTTCTGCCAATGCTATGACTTCTGGGAAAACGGAAGGCCCTGTGAAAACTGCATTTCTGCCCAGACCCTGAAAGACAAGCAGCAGCATACCAAGCTGGAATTTTTGGAAACCGATATCTATCAGGTTTTTTCCCGGTATGTGGAGGTGGATGGCACTCCGTGCGTTATGGAATGCATCCAGAAGCTGGATTATGATTCTCTGGTGGATGCACATGGCAAGGAAAAGCTGATCCGGACGCTGTCACAGTATCACACGAAGCTTTATCAGGATGTGTTGACTGGAGCCTATAACCGGCGATATTTTGAGGATAAGCTCCGGCATATGCAGATGACAGCAGGCGTGGCTATGATCGATCTGGATGACTTTAAGGTCTACAATGATACCTGTGGTCATGATGCCGGGGATGCCGTGCTGGAAACCCTGGTACAAACCATACAAGGCGCTGTACGGGGAAATGATATCTTAATCCGCTACGGCGGGGACGAATTCCTGTTGCTGATGCCGGACATCCAGGAGCACACCTTTTTTCAGATGCTCCATGAAATTCTCCGGAAAATCAATGCGGCCTCTGTGCCGGACTATCCGAGTATTCACCTTTCTGTCAGCATCGGCGGCACGTTCTGTGAAAATGCCTCCCTGGAAGATGCCATTCACCGGGCAGATGCCCTGATGTATCAGGCAAAAAACAAAAAGAATATGGTGGTCACCTCTGAAACGGATCTGGATCACAGCACCCAGACCAAGCAGGACATCCTGATTGTAGACGACTCTGAGATGAACCGTGCCATTCTGGCCGAAATGCTGGGCAGAGATTATATCATCCACGAGGCGGAAAACGGGGAAGAAGCGCTGCAAATTCTTCGGCAGTACGGCACTGCCATTTCTCTGGTGCTGCTGGACATTCCCATGCCGGTCATGGACGGCTTCGGCGTATTGCAGCACATGGCGGAGGAATACTGGATCAAAGACATTCCAGTCATTATGATTTCCAGTGATGATTCTGCTGAGACGGTCAAAAAGGCCTATGAAATGGGCGTGTCTGACTATATCAGCCGCCCCTTTGATGCACAGGTGGTGTACCGCCGGGTGTACAATACCATTAAGCTCTATGCAAGACAGCACCGCCTGATCACCATGCTCAGCGAACAGGTACGGGAAAAGGACAAGAACAACAGCATGATGGTCAGCATTCTAAGCCAGATCGTGGAATTCCGCAACGGCGAAAGCGGAAGCCACGTGGTACACATCAAACAGCTGACAAAAATGCTCCTGGAACAGCTGCAGCGAAAGGATACAGCCTACACAGTCACCAGTTCTGATCTGCTGCTGATTCCTCTTGCCGCCGCACTTCATGACATCGGGAAAATCGGCATTGATGAGAAAATCCTGAACAAGCCCGGAAAACTCACCCGGGAAGAATTTGAAATCATGAAAACCCATACCGTAATCGGCGCGGACATGCTGGAAAGCCTGACACTCTATCAGGAAGATCCGCTGGTACGCATTGCCCGCGATATCTGCCGCTGGCACCACGAACGGTTTGATGGAAAAGGCTATCCGGACGGCTTGAAAAAGGACGACATTCCGCTTTCTGCCCAGGTGGTTTCTCTGGCAGATGTCTATGATGCACTGGTCAGCGAACGCGTCTATAAAAAGGCGTTCTCCCACGAAAAGGCCATTCAGATGATTTTAAACGGAGAATGCGGCACATTTAATCCTGTGCTGCTGGAATGCCTCCTGGACATTCAGAGACAGCTAAAGCAAATGCAGATTGCAGAGAGCGAAAACGCCTATGAATACGCAGTGCTTTAGTCGGAGGAAATCATAAATGCTATCCCCGGATACTGTAGTGCAGGAGCAATACCGGCAGACAACGGATGCTATCCGCGCTGCTGTAGAAATCTGAACCATTTTTTCCACCCTGAATATAGAAAAGCAAAACCGACAGCAATTTCGTTTCTGCTGTCGGTTTTTTGTGTAAAAAATTGCTTCAAACCTGTCTCCGCAAAAAATATGCATATGCTTATAAAAACAGTTTCTTAGGGAGTGTTGACACTAAGATAATATGCAGATTTTCGAGCATAAATTTTACGTAGACAAGGCAAAAAGTCGCAGGCAGGCTGTCGCCTGTCAAGACTTTTTAACGCAGGATGCGTGAAATTTTGCCGAAAAGATGCGTTGTTAGGCTTAGTGTCAACACGACCTAGTCCTGTGAGGATTCCCGGGACAGATAGAATTCATACAGCGCCGTTGCCTGATGAATGGCATAGGTGATGTGCGCGGCGTGATCTTTCAGATCGGACTGTATCTGGGCAATTGCCGTTTTGATGCAGCCGGGGTTCTCCGTCTCTTCCTCGTAGAATGTCACATGATCCCCCTCTCTGTTTTCATCGGCCTGCACGGCGATTTCCAGATTGCAGTCATTTTGCTCCGCATAGGTAAGCGCAGTTTGCACCGCACCCGTCTGCACCTCTGCCACCAGCCGTTCCACTGCTTCTGCGCTGTCCCGGTATGCCATGAGAATCGTATCATTTGCCGCCTTGGTGATGGCATCATACACATTTTGCGTTTCACCGTTTGCATCCGTGTAATGATAGCGCACAATCCAGAAGGGCAGGCAGAAGGAGACGGACAGATTCTGAGAATCTGCATACTGCTGTGCAGTCTGAATGAATGCCACCTGCTGGCCGCGTACTGCATCGTCATTTTTCCAGTTATATGCCTTGTTCGTCCAAACCTCTGCGTCATAGGACACGCCGGCCAGTCTGGCATCATAGTCCACCATGCTGTTGTATTCCGCCACCCGGTCAAAGACGCGGTAAATGGCCGTTTGGTAGCTGTCCTCATACAACCAGGTGTTTTCCCCGGTAAGCAGATAAACCTTCATGTTTCTGGCATATGCATTCTTGACGAACATCTCTACCATATCCACACTGTTCACCAGCTTATTGGCGCCAATAGAGTAGTAGACCTCCGTCACACCGTAAAATTCCAGGGCATCCAGAAATTCCTGCTGCTTTTCCGGATCCTCATCCAGGCCGTACAGCGCCGCTTTCTTGCCCTTCCAGTACCAGACGGCGCAGTTTTGCTTTGTCTCTTCTATCACCGGATAGACATCTGCTGTCGCGGCATTGTAGAGGTACTTTGCAGTGCCGTCCATGCCCAGCGCCCGGGTATACACCGGATAGAACCGGTCAATGGAATTGTCTATGGGGCGGTTCATCCGGGACTCAATGCCGCTTTTCAGCCCGCCGGAAATCTGACAGCTGTACTCTGCTTTCGAAATATAACCATGCGAAACGGCATCCGCGTAGGACATACCTTTCAGCTGTTCCAGAGGATTCTGCACCGGTTCTGCATGGGTCAGCAGCTGCCGCATGCGGCTCAAGTCCATTCCGTCCAGTCCGCCGTCTGCGCACAGATCTCCGGCCTGCCAGTCTGCAAGATCTGTGCCCGGCTCTGACAACAGCGATTTTTGCAGCAGCACCAGATCCGCAGCAGAAAAGATGCCGTCTGCGTTAAGATCTCCTGTGACAGCAGCCGTTTCAGCTTCCGGCTGATCTGCCGCCGTAACCAGTTCACGGGGGCAGGCAGAAACTGCCGCCGCACACGCCAGAAGAAATGCGATTTGTTTTTTCATATGTCTGCCTACTTTCACAATCTTTTTGTAGAAATTTTGTTTTTATTCTATCACTTTTTTGCACGATTGTCAAGAAAGGCGCAAAACCAGATTCCGGCCGCAATGCCCTCTGCACCGCCAAAGAAAGCAGCAGAATATTGCTCTCTCTTTTTTGAAAAAGCGGCGTAATTCCGCGCAGTTTTCCTCATATTTGTTCATGGAAACGGCATTGACAAACGCCGCCTTCGTATGCTACAATAAAAGCAGTGTTCTAAGAAGCTGTCTTTGCATCCTGCGGAAGGGGGAGTCCCTGCCCATGCAGACACGCTTTTGGAAACCGGAAGTAGAATCTTTTTTATGAAACCACAATACAGACAGATTCCGGCGGCTGTACTGGCTGTGCTGACGGCGCTTTCTCTCACTGCATGCGGCAGCGGGGGAGCGGATTCCAAAGAAAGCACCGCAAACGACTCTGCACAGAGCGAAAGCACACCGAAAACACCCCAGGTGGCGCAGCCGGAAAACTTTGATACCTATGTTTCCAACACTGTGGTATCCACCGGAAACAATGCTGTAATCCGGAATGCAGAGCACGTCACTTACCGCGCCTGGATTCCCGTGGAGGAAGCCGGAAAGCTTGGCTCTGCAACATAATTGCTTTCTTTTTCTGCCAGGTCCTTTCAGAAACGCTTCTATTAGAACCTGTCTTCACAAGCGTATACACGTGTCTTATGGAGACAAGCGCTTATAAACGGGGGAGCAGACTCCGATAGAGATCTGATACCGCATGCATACCGGATACCGAAGTGGCTGTGTTCTTTTCGGAAACAAAGGAGTTCCTGTTTGGTTCAGAAACAGATACATCCGACGCAAGACCAGTGTCTGTGGCGATCTGTTCCAGGAGCGCCTGCTTCTTTGCGTGGATGATTTCCGTTTCACTTGCATTTCTATTTTCCATTGCATTTTCAATTTTCTTTTCTTTTTTCTTTGCATTTGTATTTTCCTTTGCATCGGTTGGACTTGTTTGCACTGCATCCAATGCATTTGCATCCGTTGCATCTAAGTTGGTTTCCTCTGTATCCCCGACAGCCGGATCTGTATTTTCTTCCTCCGGGTGCCAGCGCTGATTGGCAGCCTGGCGGCGGCGTTCACAGGTTTCTGCATACTTGTCCGCATCCCGGAGAATCTGGTCGGCAATCATCAGATATGCCACCTGCACCGCCTTGGGCAGCGTCTCCGGAGAAGGGTTGTCCCGGACATGCAGCAGCGCCTTAAACAGCTTTCCGGCATCTGCATCCTCGAACAGCATCACGATTTTTTCCCAGCTGTAGTAAAAGACAAATCCCTTTTCCCGGTTTGTTTTTTTCGCCATTTTATAAAAGCTCCTTTTCCCGATAATAGTTCCGGAAGTATAAACTGCTTCCTACCTATAGCGGGGAAAACGCGCACAGTTGAACGTTTCTGTTCAACTTTCATCAAAAGTTTTCAATCAACTTACAAATAATACATCTTTATCCATTCAGAAAGAGGGCTTTTACCATGAAACATCGTATTCTTTCCCTGATCCTGGCCGGTGGTTTGCTGGGGTCTCTATCTCTGGGGGCATTCGCCGTTTCCTCAAAAACAGCCGCTGCCGCAGAAGAGGACGCGCCTCTGCGGATTATGGCAATGGGGGACTCCATCACACACGGCTATATCAACGGGGACAACGGCTACCGGAAATATTTCTGCTATGATCTCCAGCAGGCCGGCTTCACCAATTTTGACATGGTGGGGCCGAACAACAGCTGGACAAGCACTGCCACCTATGACTACAACGGCACTACCATCACCTACGACCCGGCACATGCCGGCTACAGCGGCTATACCATTCAGGCAATCGGAAACCGAAGCGGCATTCTGGAAACGGTATTTCAGAATACCTATACCGACAATGAAACCGGCAAGTCCGGAAATATGCTGGAAGCCTATCAGCCGGATATTATCCTGCTGCAAATCGGCACCAATGATGTGCTGGATGCACAGAACAGCGGCATTGGCGACCGTCTGGAAAATCTGGTAGATCAGATTCTGCCCTATCTGGAAGAGGACGGCGACATGCTGTTTTTGTCCACCATTCCGGATATTGACGTTTCGGTTCGGTATGACTGGCTGGGCGCGTATCAGTGGAAAGACGGCAGCGGCCTAAGCTATGAAAGCGACCCGGAAGCCTTTACCGCAAAGGTACAGGGAAGCATTGACAGCTACAATGCCATTGTCAAGGAACTGGTGGAAAAAAAGCAGGCAGAGGGCAAACACATCCGCTTCGCCGACATTCACAGCGTAGTGGATCAGAAAACCGGCTTGAAGGACGGCGTACACCCCAATGAAAGCGGCTATGCCTGCATGGGACAGTACTGGTCGGAACAGGTTCTGGATTATCTGAACAACAAGACTCCGTCTGTTACCGGTACTACTACCGCGACCCTTCCGGAGACAACAACCAGCACAACAGAAACAACCGTTACCACAACGGTTTCCACATCCGAAACAACTCCGGCAACCACAGAAAGCACAACGGACACAGAAACTACTACAACCACACAAACCACCGTTACTTCTGAAACAGAACCAGTCTCCACAGAGACAACGACAACCACCACAACTGCAACGAATACGGAAACTGTGCCCGTTTCTACAACGACTACCACAGAAGAGACACCGGCGCTTCTGGGAGATGTCAATCTGGACGGCAGCCGCAATCTCGCAGACGCTGTGGCACTGACACGATATCTGATAGGGGACATGTCTCTCTCCTATGAGTCTTATCTCCAGGCCGATGTGACACGGGATCAGCTTCTGAACGGACTGGATCTTGCTCTGCTGCGGCAGTGGCTTCTCCAGGAACAGGCATAAGACATGAAACTAAAAGGTATTATTTTTGATATGGACGGTGTGCTCCTGGACACTGAACGGGTGTATTTCCAGTGCTGGAAGCAGAGCGCACAGGACTTCGGCTTTTCTATGGCAGATGAAACGGCGCTGGCTGTCCGGAGCTGCTGTCAGACCTATGCAGAGCCGTTTCTGAAACGTGTTATGGGAGAGGACTTTGATTATCTGGCAGTTCGGAATCATCGGCGAAAGCTGGTGTCCGCATATCTGGCAGAGCACGGCATTTCCCAAAAACCGGGCATCCGGCCGCTGCTGGACTACTGCCGGGAAAATGGTCTGATTGCCGCAGTCGCAACCGCAACTGCCAGAAGCCTCGCCGAAGAGCGGCTGGAAAGCGCCGGGCTGGGCGGTTTGTTTCCCCACATTGTGGGCGGAAACCAGGTGAAAACCGGAAAGCCGGAACCGGAAATCTACCGCACCGCCGCTGCACAGCTTGGCCTGGAACCGGAGGCATGCGCCGCAGTGGAGGATTCTCCCAACGGTATTATTGCTGCTTTTTCTGCCGGATGCAGGCCGCTGATGGTACCGGATCTCACACAGCCGGATGCCTTTCTACAGCCGCTTCTGGCCGGCACCGCACCGGATCTGGAACAACTGATTCCGGTGATACAACATCTGAAAGAAGGGGAATTTTGTCATGCGTAAAAATCCAGTTTCTCAGGTATTTGACATTCCGCAGTACACTTATTTTGAATTTGGCAACACCTTTACCGGCAGTCTCGGCTCTTTCAGCTACAAGATTGTGCCGGGGGAACAGTTTACCATCCAGATCTGGCACGGCCGCCTGTGCTCTGATCTGGCAGAAATTGAAGAAGAGCGGCAGTACCCCATGAACGAAGAAAGCTTTCACACCATGCTCCGCTGGCTGGAAGCGCAGGTAAAACCAGAGGACACCGCAAAATAAGAAAACGTCTCCCTTTTCCGGCAGCGATTCGCCGCAAAGGGAGACGTTTTTTTGTTGAATTTCATTCAGGTATGTTGATATTATAATGATTTGCAGTACTCAGTCAGCTTGCCGATACAGGATTCAAACTGCACCCCGTACCACGGCCCCTGACCCTCCGGATAAAGATGCAGATCCGGCACTGTGACTGCAATGGTATCTGCGGTAAAGTTGACGGCAATGGACAGCGCCTGTTCCAGGTCGGCACCCCGTACCAGAGCACCGGACAGCACGCTGGAGAAGATGTCCCCGGTGCCGTGCATCTGTTCCGGCACATGCTCCCGAAACACGGTGTAATAGGAATCTGTCCGGCTGTCATAGGCCGCTGCGCCGTGCTGGGTTTTGTTGTACCGAACCCCTGTGATCACTGCCATAGGGCATCCCAGCTGCGTCAGCTGTTTCAGATACGACTGAATCTGGGCTTCGGTATATTGCTCCGGATAGGGGATATCCAGCAGCAGGGAAACCTCCGTGAGGTTCGGCACTATGACATCCGCCTTCTGACAGAGCTTTCGCATCTCTCCGGCAAAGTCCGGGGTAAAGCCGGCATACAGCTTTCCGGCATCACCCATTACCGGGTCTACTACAATTTTTGTCTCGCTGCCGCGAAAGGCATCAAAGAAATCCGAAACGATCTGCACCTGTTCCCGTGAGCCAAGATAGCCGGTATAAATACCGTCAAATGTCAGCCCCATGTTCTTCCAATGGGCAGCAATCTGGGGAATATCTGCGGTCAGATCCCGAAAAGTATAGCCCGTAAAGCCAGTAGTATGGGTAGAGAGCACCGCAGTGGGAATCACTGCGGTTTCCACCCCCATTGCAGAAATCACCGGCAAAGCAACTGTCAGGGAGCATTTTCCAAAGCAGGAAATGTCCTGAATGGTGACAATTCGCTTCAGCATTTCTTCGATTCCTCCTTATTTCTTTTCGGATTTTGGATTGCCTGCTTCCGCATGCCGCTTGATGGCAGCAAAGCTCTCTGCACTAATGACATGTTCCATCCGGCACGCATCCTCCGCAGCAGTTTCTGCGGAAACGCCCAGTGTCTGAAGCCAGCTGGAAAGCAGCGTGTGCCGCTCATAAATCGTCTCTGCAATTTTCTTTCCGGCATCCGTCAGTGTGATTTCATTATTGCGGTCTACTGCAATATATCCGTTTTCTCTCAGGTTTTTCATTGCCACGCTGACACTGGGCTTTGAAAATTCCAGTTCATTGGCAATATCTACAGCATGTACGCTTCCATTTCGCTGAAACAGAACCAGAATGGTTTCCAGATAGTCTTCGGCAGATTTTTGAATTTTCAATGTGTGCTCACCTCTATATTTGTTTTATTTTTGTAAATGAACGTGCTTTCCTGTGCATTTTCTGTGTTTTTGTACATGTATACTCGATTGATTATACCATATTTTCCGGAAAAGTGCAAGTGCTTTTTTCACAAAAAACACAAAAGTGCGGCACCGTATCTGCTGTCCGTGCCGCACCAAAGTCGCTTTAAACAATATTTTCCCTGGCCGCCTCCCGTACCTTGCGGATGGCGTGCTTTTCCAGGCGTGAAACCTGTGCCTGAGAGATGCCGATTTCTCCGGCCACTTCCGTCTGGGTTTTTCCCCGGAAAAAGCGAAGAAAGAGGATGTTTTGTTCCCGTTTGTCCAGCTGCCGGATGGCATCCCGGAGCGACAGTTCGCCCATCCAGCTTTCCATGGTGTCCCGGTCCCGGATCTGATCCAGGACATAGAGCGTGTCCCCGGAGTCGGAGTACACCGGCTCATAGAGGGAAACCGGATCGCTGATGCTTTCCAGCGCCACGACCACATCCTCCCGTTTTGCCCCGATTTCCGCCGCAATTTCTGTCACGGTCGGCTCCCGCTGAAACTGTACCGTCAGCCGCTCCTTTGCCTGCATAGCCTGATACGCCAGATCCCTCAGAGAACGGCTGACCTTAATCTGATTATAGTCCCGCAGATAGCGCCGCAGCTCGCCGCTGATCATGGGCACACAGTAGGTGGAAAACCGCACTTCCTTGGAAAGGTCAAAGTTCTGAATCGCCTTGATCAGCCCCACCACGCCGATCTGAAACAAGTCGTCCATGTCCTCTCCCCGGCTGGCAAAGCGCTGAATCACACTGAGCACCAGGCGCAGATTTCCCTGTATCAGCCGGTCTCTGGCTTCCTTGCTGCCGGTGTCCCGGATTTCCTTCAGCAGTGCAATCTTTTCCTCTTCCTTCAATACTGTCAGTTCAGCCGTATTTACGCCGGAGATCATTACCTTCTGAAATGCCATTGCGCTTTTCTCCTTTTCGCCGGATTTTGCCTTCTGTTCCAGAGCATGTCCCGTTAAAATACAAGTACAGATTTTATGGGAACACTCTCTAGTTTGCGCGGAAAAGCCCGGTTTTATCCGGAAAAGCAGGCAGCGATTTTTGAGAGAAAAGGCGCTTTTTCACAGAAAAATCCGAAAAATGCAGAATTTCCTCTTGCACTTTGCCTGAAAATATGCTATACTGTTAGGCATGAATGCTGCTGCAGTGGCAGCGTTTCGCTGATCTACATCAATGATAAAGGAACATGATACATGGCAAATAAAAAGACATCCGAAAAACAAAAAATGCTCGCAGAGCAGCGCAAGGCAAAGCGCAGGGAAGGCGAGAAAACAGAGCGAAAAAAAAGCCGCCGAAAGAAAGGGATTCTCGCCGCTGCAATTTGCGTGGTCAGCGCCGCTGTTATTGCAGGCGGCTGTGTCTGGGCTGTGAAAACCCAGCCTCTGACCCACATGCTCCCCGTGGAAAAGACAGAGCACTATTCTCTCAACGCGGCGGAAATTTCCTTTTACAGCTGGCAGATTTATCAGCAGTACCTGAACAACAACACCAGCAGCTCAGACAAAAAGCCGGACGCAGAAACGGCGCTTTCCAAGCAGAATTACGATAATGACACCACCTGGGAAGCTTATTTCACCGACGCTGCCAGAGACTATGCGCAGAACATCCTGATTTTGTGCGAGGCTGCACACGAGGCAAATTACACTCCGGATGAAGCCGTCACCGGCCTTGCCAAATCCGCTCTGGATGAATTCGACAGCAGCACCTTCCCGTCCTGTGTCAAGGACGAGGATGTGACACATGCAATGGAGCTGTACCTCACCGCATGGGACTACAGCCAGTATATCCGGGAAAACATCTCTGTGACAGAAGAGGAGATGGAGGACTATTACGCAGATCCGGAGAACACCAAAACTATGCAGGTTTGCAGCTATGAAAGCTTTTCCTTCGCCTACGACGATTCCAGTGAAACTGCACTGTCCAGTACCGAAGCACAGGAACTGGCACGGGACCTGCGCCGCTGCAATACCAGAGATTCCTTTGAAAAGTGGGTGCATGACTATTATGCAGAAAACACCACACTGACAGAAGAAGAGCTTCAGTCTCAGGTTTCTACACTCTATGCAGAAAGCATGGGCTATACCGAAGGCGATTCTCTCAGCGAATGGGCTTTTTCCGGCGATGCCAAAGCAGGGGACACCACCATCCTGACAGACGACACCAACAAGAAGATCACCGTTGCTCTGCTGGTGTCCGAGCCGGAACGGGATGAGGCTTGTCCGGTTACACTGCGTCAGATTCTCTTTACCTCCAACACCTACGGTTCTTCCGCAGATGCTAAGGCAGCCGCAGAGGATATGCAGAAGCAGTGGGAAGCCGGGGACAGAACCGAGGACAGCTTCGCCAGTCTCGCTTCCAGCTATTCGGAAGACACCTCCACAGACGGCGGACTCTACAGCAATGTGCCCCAGGGACAGATGATTACCAGCTGGAAACAGTGGTGCTTTGACCCGTCCCGAAAGGCCGGAGATGTCACCGTCCTGAACAGTACCTACGGTGCATGCCTGGTGTACTATGTCAGTGCTGACACGCTTCCCAGCTGGGAGCAGACCGCAACGGATGCGCTGACCGAAGAGCATTACGCCGACCAGTTTGATACCTTTGAAAAAAATGCAAACCTCAAGACTTCTGACACTTTGATGAAGCTGGTAAAAGCTGATTCTCAAAAATAGCACTGTTCCAACCGCCTGGTTCCTGTACCGACGGTTGTTTTTTTGCTGTTTCTTCTGCATCTGCGGCCGGGGGAGCAGAGGTATACTGCACCCCCGGCCGCTGGGTATAAAAGGCGACTCTGGCAGCATACACTGCGTCCTTTGCATCTGCTGTGCTGTCATGATTGGCATCTGCCTGCAAGAGATTTGCTGTCTGTCCGCCTTCCAGCAGCTGTACAGCGTCTGAGGCCGTCAGCTGAAAATCCCCGTTGCAGTCTCCGGGCACGGTCTGGATGTGAAACGGATGCACCGCAGTCACAGTATACCCTTTCTCCTGTGTCTTGCTGTCGCCCAGGTAGGAAACATACCGGGAACCGGAATCCAGCAGGTAGAGCCGATGCTGCTCCAGATCTACACGGTCAGTCAGGACATAGTGATCACTCCCGGAGCCGGTTTTCATTTCCAGGACATAGCTGTACGCCCGGTCATTTCCTGCCGCCGCACAGACCGCATAGGCCTGTTCTGCCCGTTCCTCCGCTGTTCCGGAAAGCCAGACGCTTTCCTCTCTCTGCAAGTAATCGCTGTAGACTTCCGCCACCCGTTCCATCTTCGGCATCCCGGACAGCAGCACCTCCTGCACAAACGCGGTGTAAAATGTATAGGAATCAGACAGACTGTCTGCCCCCGGCACCGGCAGATTGTACCGCACTGCCAGCTTTGCCAAAGCGTAATTCAAGCAGCCGTCCCTGTCAATTGCCGGGGTATTCTCGTCCGGCTCTGCAAACTGCATCCAGAAGGCATAGGCCTGCGCCGCCGGAACCTCGGCACAGCCGCCCTTTTCCAGAGATGCCGCAAAAGCACCGGGAACCGGAAGCAGCATACAGGCGGCAGCTGTCCAGATTGGAATGGCTCGGTATCGCATGAGATCTTCTCCTTTTACACATAGAATCTTCCCGGCATTTGTTCCGGTCATTTATGATATGCGCACAGACACGCCTTTAGCACCTGGATTTCCGGAATTGTGAAAAATTCTTGGGATCCCTTTTCAAATTCGGAAAGATATGTTATAATAGAACATACATTCCGGACTGTCCGGCACCAGGCCGCATTGTCCGAAGAGTAGGAGAGGAATTATGACAGATATAGAATGCATCGCGTTAAAACAAAAAGCATTTCAAACTTATTTCCATTCCCTGAATGACCGTCAGCAGCAGGCAGTTTTTTCGGTAAACGGGCCCGTACTGGTACTGGCTGGTGCCGGGAGCGGAAAAACAACCGCGATTATCAATCGTATTGTAAATATGATCTATTTCGGAGACGGCTATGCAGCCGCATCTCCTCGTATCTTCCCGGAAGATGCCGCCTGGCTGGAACAATACTGCGCCGGAACAGAACCGGAAAATCTGGACAGACTCCGGGAAATTCTGGCCGTTTCTCCCATCCGGCCGTGGAATATTCTTGCTATTACCTTTACCAACAAGGCCGCCGGAGAAATGCGCGCCAGACTGGCCGCTGCAATCGGTGAAGAGGAAGCCATGCAGGTGAACGCCTCCACCTTCCATTCCGCCTGTGTCCGGATTCTGCGCCGGAGCATCTTCCTTCTGGGCTATGACAGCAGCTTTGCCATCTACGATACAGATGACGCCAGACGGCTTATGAAATCCTGCATTGCTGAATGTGACATTTCGGAAAAGCAGTTTCCGCCCCGAAGCGTAATTCAGGAAATCAGCATGGCCAAGGATGCCATGATTTCTCCGGAGCAAATGCTGGAGGATGCCGCAGGAGACTACCGCAAAATGATGATTGCCAAGCTCTATGCTGCCTATCAGCGGCGACTGCGGGAATCCAACGCGCTGGACTTTGATGATATCATTTATCTGACCGTTGAACTGTTCCGCAAGTTCCCGGAGGAACTGGAAAAGTATCAGAACCGGTTTCGCTATGTCCTGGTGGACGAATATCAGGACACCAACCACGCCCAGTATCAGCTGATCTCCCTGCTGACCCATAGCAGCGGAAATCTCTGCGTTGTGGGGGACGATGATCAGAGTATCTACCGTTTCCGGGGGGCGACTATTGAAAACATTCTGGGATTCGAACAGGAGTTCCCCAACTGCACAGTCATTCGTCTGGAACAAAACTACCGTTCCACCCAGACCATTCTGGACGCAGCCAACAGCGTAATCGCCAACAACGAAGGCCGCAAGGAAAAGCGGCTCTGGACAGATCTGGGCACCGGAGAAAAAATCACATGGTACAAGGCAACCGATGAAGCAGACGAGGCTGCATTCGCCGCAGAGTCCATCCTACAGCACATCAAGGACGGCGGCGCATACCACGACAATGCTATTCTCTACCGCATGAATGCACAGTCCAATATGATGGAGCGCGCCCTGGTTCGCTCTGGTATTCCATACCGCATCTACGGCGGCACACGGTTCTACGACCGGAAGGAAATCCGGGATATCACCGCTTACATGAGCATTGTGGAAAACCCCAACGATATAGTGCGGTTCGGACGAATTGTCAATGAGCCCAAACGGGGCATCGGTGACGCAACTGTTTCGCTGCTGATGGATATTACACAGGATCTGCATCTGTCACCGCTGGAAGTCATGCGGGATGCAGATCAGTATCCGGTGCTTTCCAAAAAGGCGGCGGTGCTGAAAAAGTTTGCGGCCATGTGGGACACTCTGATTGATTCTGCTGCCGAATTACCCCTGGAGGAATTTTTGGATGTCCTCTTAGACCAGACCGGCTATCGCAGTGCATTGCAGGCCATGGGGGAGGAGGGCACCTTCCGCCTGGAGAACATTGAGGAACTAAAGACCTCCATTCTCACCTATGAAAAAGAAGCGGAGGAACCGTCCCTTGGCGGCTTCCTGGAAGAAATCTCTCTGTACACGGATGTGGACAAGTACGAACCGGATCAGGACGTAGTAATGCTCATGACCATCCATTCGGCAAAAGGACTGGAATTTCAAAATGTCTTTCTGGTGGGAATGGAACAGGGCGTTTTCCCTGGCATGCGCAGCCTGGAAGACCGCAGGGAACTGGAAGAAGAGCGCCGCCTGGCCTATGTTGCACTGACGCGTGCCAAGCGCCGGCTAACCATCAGCACTGCTTCCAGCCGGATGCTGTTCGGTATGACCATGCGGAATCTGCCGTCCCAGTTCCTGACAGAAATTGACCCTGACCTGATTCAGCGCAAGACCAGCCGCCGGCTCAGTGCAGCTAAGCATGCCGAAAGGCAGGGACACCCGGCCGAGGCTGTACAGTCCATCTCCCTGCAAAAGCAGCTGGCTTCCACCAAGCGCCCCCGCGCCGCATCTGGAAGCGCACAGAACTTTCAGGTCGGCCAGCGTGTCCGGCACAATGTATTCGGAGAGGGTACCATTCTTTCTGTTACCAAAATGGCGAATGACTCCCTGCTGGAGGTCGGATTCGATCGGGTCGGTACGAAAAAACTCATGGCAAACTACGCAAAAATCAAAAAACTTTCCTAAGGAGGGTTTCTTTTTGAAAAACGGTTATCACATTACGGATGCCCATGCCCATATTTTCCCGGACAAAATTGCAGAAAAAGCAACGGAGAGCATCTCACATTTTTACGATCTTCCCATGCAGTATCACGGAAAAGTGGCAGAAATGCTGGAAAACGGCGCTGCTGCCGGAATTGATTCCTTTTTGATCTGCTCGCCGGCAACTTCTGTGGGACAGGTACATTCTATCAACGCATTTTTGGCCTCCTGCGCTGCGGCATACCCCATGTGTACCGCCTTTGGCACACTGCACCCGTCCTCCGAGACAATGGAAGAGGACTTCCGGCAACTTCAGGAGCTTCATCTGAAGGGGGTAAAGCTCCATCCAGATTTTCAGAATTTTCCCATTGATGACCCAGCTGCCTATCCGATGTATGACATGATTCAGGAATCTGGTCTGCCCATTCTGATGCATATGGGAGATGCAAGATCCGATCTGTCTCATCCCATCCGGCTAAAAATGGTGCTGCGTCAGTTCCCGCGGCTGCGCATTATTGCAGCCCATTTAGGGGGCTGGGGGCGCTGGAAGGATGCTTGTAAATATCTGCACGCAGATGAACGGCTCCGGTTTGATACCAGCAGCAGCCTGCCGTTTCTGCCGCCGGAAGAAGTCCGGAAAATGATCCGGCACTACGGCGCTGAAAATTGCTTTTTCGGCGTGGACTACCCCATGTGGGACTATGCAGAAGAACTGGAACGCTTTTTTGCACTCCAGCTGACCCACACAGAGAATGCCGGAATCCTATCAGAAAATTTGACAAAATGGTTAAATGAAACAGCATAATCGTAAAAGCTTCCAATGTTCTCCAGTTTTGAATTGATATATGTTTATATTCAAAAGAAAAGACGTACTTTTTTCTTTTAAAAATAACTTTCCATTTCCAGAAAATTGTGTTATACTAATAGGGTAAGACCAATAGAAATGCAGAATGAGAAAAAGGATGCGTGAATTTTATGAGAAAAACCAAAATTGTTTGCACCATCGGCCCTGCTACTGATGATGATTCTATCATGCGGCAGATTATGCTGTCCGGCATGAATGTAGCACGTTTTAACTTTTCCCACGGAGATCACGAAACTCACCAGAGACGCTTCGAGCAGATCTCCCGAATCCGGAAGGAACTGGGGCTGCCCATTGCAACACTGATGGATACCCGCGGCCCGGAAATCCGTCTGGGACGTTTTGTAGATGACAAGCCGGTTACCATTGAAACCGGAGATACGTATACCCTGACCACAGATGATGTGCTGTGTACCAGAGAACTGGGCAGCATTTCCTTCAAGAATCTTCCCCGCGATGTAAAACCGGGGGTTCATATTCTGGTCAATGACGGTGTCATTGAAATGGTCGTAGAAAAGGTGACTGCCACAACAATTGTCTGTCACGTTATTCACGGCGGCGTCCTTTCCAATAACAAGGGAATCAATGTCCCTGGCGTACAGCTCTCCATGCCGTACCTCAGCGAAAGCGACAAGAATGACCTGGAATTTGCAGCCAAAATGGGATTTGATTTCATTGCAGCCAGCTTTGTCCGCACCTCTGCGGATATTGACTACCTGCGGAAATATACCCAGAGCCTGGGCTGGTTCGATGTCCGCATTGTTGCGAAAATCGAAAATGTAGAGGGTGTCCGGAATATTGATGAAATCCTGGAAGCCGCAGACGGCATCATGGTTGCCAGAGGTGACCTGGGCGTTGAAATTCCGTTCGAACAGATTCCTTCTGTCCAGAAACAGCTGATCCGCAAGGGCTATCAGGCAGGCAAGCAGGTGATTACTGCTACACAGATGCTGGAATCCATGATCACCAATCCGCGGCCGACTCGTGCGGAAATCACAGACGTTGCAAATGCCATCTATGACGGCACCAGCGCTATCATGCTGTCCGGTGAAACCGCAGCCGGTGCATTCCCGGTAGAGGTTGTCCGCACCATGGATCTGATTGCACGGACAACAGAAGATGACATCGACTATAAGGGTATGCATTCCGCAAGCCGCACCAAAAAGAATGACGATATTGCAAACGCCATTGCACACGCAACTGTAACCACAGCCCATGACCTGGACGCTGCGGCAATTCTGACAGTTACCATGTCTGGTGTCACAGCACGGGAAATCTCCAAGTATCGTCCGTTCTGCCCGATTATCAGCTGCACAGTCAGTGAACGGGTACAGCGGCAGATGAACCTGAGCTGGGGTGTTTATCCGGTTCTGGTGGACGAGGTTTCCAATACAGACGGCCTGTTTGATTCGGCACTCCATGCAGCCATCCAGACCGATATGGTCAACCGGGGCGACATTGTTGTAATCACTGCCGGCGCACCGGTGGGTGTTTCCAATACAACAAATATGATGAAGGTAGAGCGTGTCTAACTTAAGCGCTTCCTTTCTCTAAAAATGCAAATAAAAAGCGCACAGTACCGGAAATGATAACCGGCGCTGTGCGCTTTCTTTTTATGACGATTCGGATTTATGCAGATGCCTGTTGATTTTACGCACCCTGCTTCCTCCGGCGGGAATTCGTCTGAGCCAGAGGCTCTTGTATATAATAGGAAAAAGTAAGTGTCATCATGCCGTTTCGGCAAAACACTGTTCTTTTGCAATTTACCCTGAAAGAACTGATTTTTCTGGTCACCCAAGCAAAAATCAGTCTCTGAAAAACAATCCGTCAGGTCTCTTCTTCCGGGGATGCCGGCAATACTTCCAGTACAATACAGGTAATATTATCCGCACCGCCGTTCTGAAGCGCCGCCTGTACCAGTACAGCGGCCTCATTGAAATAATTCTGCGAAAGCAGCGAATGAATCTCTTCATCACTGCACATATTGGTAAGCCCGTCTGTACAGAGCAAGAACTTGCTGCCGATTTCCAACGGCATCGGAGGCCTGCTGTCCGCATTAAGCCCCACTTTTTTCCGGTCAGATCCGATGAACAGAGTCAGACGGTGCTGATCCGGACTGTGCTTTGCTTCTTCTTCTGTATAGATTGCTGCATCTACCTTTTGGTTTGCCACGGTGTGATCTCTGGTGAGCCGTGTCAGACCATCTGACTGATAGCGGTACATCCGGCTGTCACCCAGATAGTAAAGCTTTACAGCATCTCCCATAAAATACAGCATGGAAAATGTCGTGCCGCCCACTGCACAGTGCTTTTCTGTCAGCATATCGCAAATAGCATCATTTGCCTCTGTGGTATAAGAAGAAACCAGCTGATCCAGCATACGTGTCCCGTCTGCATATTTCAGCTTTTTCTCATATTTCCGCAGGGTACGCACCGCGATTTCTGATGCCACTTCGCCATAAGCTGCGCCTCCCATTCCATCAAAGACCGCAAATGTCATGCCGTCAGCAGAACGAACAGTATAAGAGGCCGAAAAATCATTCCGGAAAATATCGTTCATGTACAGACCTTCCAGATAAAAATTATCCTCATGGTTGCCCCGTACTTTTCCGATATGCGTGGAAACTGAAACACGCAGGGTGTATTCCGTTACGCCGGAATGGTAAAATGGTTCGGTTGTTTCTCCAGGGTAGTTGCCGCCATAATAGAAAAACGGATTATGGTTTTGATTTTGCTCCGCATCTTTATGATTAAAAAACATCACAGAATCTCCTCATCCTGAAATTGGGCGCACTTTACCATGCGTCCTCTATTCTTTTTTGGTATGCTACCCATGTGTTATCTTATCATATTTTCCCGAAAAAGTAAACACCTTTCCGAAAAATTTCTGAGTGAAGCGGACTTTTTCTTCACATTCCGCAATTTATACCACGAATATTGTGCAATACTTCCAAAAAAAATGCCTGTTTTTTCTGGAAACAAAAGTATACACCCTGTTTCAGCATCCGCTTCCGCAGCAGCAGTTCAGGAAGGCATTGAGACACAAGTTCGCAGCACAGCAGCGCAGACAACCGCTGTTGTCCCATCCATCTCCCATATAGGGCTGCTGCATGCTCTGATAGGAGAATCCGGGAGATTCCAGCTGCTGAACCAGATGCTGATACTCATAGTTGCCCGGTTCCATCTGTGCCGCTGTTCTCGCATATTGCAGCGCAGTGGCATTGTTTCCGGCACCGGAGTGGGCAACCGCCGCAATGTAATACCACTTTGCATTCCGCTGGGAAATGCCGTCCAGCACATGGATCGCCTCCTGAAATCTGCCGTTTCGGATAAAATTGACGGCCGCCTGCAAATGTACGGTATTCTCATCTCCGGCACCGGACTTTTTGCTGCCGGAAAAGCCGCCGAAAGCGCCGCCGTGATGCCGTTCGTCCATAATTGTCTGATATGCCTGCTGAATCTGTTTAAACTTTTCTGCAAGTTCTGCTGCATTCGGTTTGTCTACGTTTGCATCCGGATGATATTTTCGGCTCAGTGCACGGTATGCTTTTTTGATTTCATCATCCGTTGCATTCCGGGATACCCCCAGTACTTCATATGGATCCATATTTGTTCTCCTTATTTTTCCGATTTCAGGAACTGCTTCCTGTCTGTTCTGCGGCAAGACCGGCTCGCTTTTCCCTGATTTGCCGGAACTGCGTCCACACGCCGGCATAGAGAATATTGCGCAGAATTTCCGCATGGCGCAGCAGCGGCAGCCGTTCAAATGCATCTGCACAGGCACCGATCATCAATTCCAGCAGATTCTGACAGGCGGTCTCCAGTGCCGCTGCATCTGTATCTCCTTGCTTTAAAAACGGATTATAGCATCCCTTTTTCCGGTCACGTTCCAGATCGTCATAGGCATCCAGCAGATAAATATACTTTCCCAGATAAAATCCAATCTGCCGCAGCGTTGGCTCCCACATATCCGGTTTCCAGGCAAACAGTTCTCCCAGCAGGGTACCAAAGCAGCCTGCCGGAAGATCCGGGTTGGTTTCTCCGGCCTGTTCCATCTGATGGAGCTGTTCCAGCTGATCGGCAATGAACTTTGCCTTTTCCGGATAAATGGCAGCCGCTTTCTGATAACTGCCCTGCAAAATACCGGCCGCGGCACGGCGAGACAGCTTTTTTTCATCCAGCCAGTCATCCATGCATTTTTCCCGGAACAAAAGCACACTCATATCTGCACCATAGGCAGAGGCTTCGCTGGAAATATGCAGCTGCTTCTGAAACGGGTGCGCGCCGCAGCGACAGCGGACACGGGTTTCCTCCGGTTCATACAGGCTGTCCAGCAGCAGCACCAGAAATGTCATGTCATAACTCAGCGTCCACCGGGCGGCCATACCGTACCGCTGGTGCAGCGCACCGCACAGACCGCAGTAATAACCCCGGTAAACATCATATTCCCGAAATTTTAGTTCCGGCTTATAAATTTGCACGTATCCATACATCTGTGCACACTCAGCTCCGTTTTACAAATTCAGTATGGCACTTGGGGCAGGTAATGCTGATTTTTCCATGTCCTCTGGGTACCCGTACCTTTTGACCGCAGTTCGGGCAGGAAAACACCCGATGTGTCCGGTCACCGCCCCGGAAAAAGGAAAGCACCGAGGACTTGATCTCCAGAAATTTCCGGTTTTCTGCGGCACGCTTTTCAATATTCCGGGAAAAAATCCGAAAATATGCATACACCAGCACCAGCACGGACAATAAATTCAGCAGATTGCTCTGCAATAAAAGCGCCAGCACCAATATCACCAAAAAAGCGCCCAGCAGCCATTTGTTGAGCGTATCATTGGCACCGTAGCGCCCCTGGAACCATCTTGCAAAACGTTCTCTCCAATTAGACATATCGGAAAATCTCTCCCTTCTGACGGCTTCTCTGCATCCGGCAGAGAAGGAGCACCCTATGTGTGCTGCATTTGTGAATCCATTTTAGTATAACACAGTTTTTCCGGAAAGAAAAGGGGACACCCTGAAATTTCATCCAATTTTCAGATTCGCTTTTTGGAAAAAAGAAGGATTCTCCCTTGACGAACAAAGGAAGTTCATGGTACAATAAGAGAAAAGCACATCCGAACCACAAAATCGGAAACCGAAAGGCAGGGGGAAAGCAAATGGAGTGGATGGATATTTATGATGCCGCCGGGAACAAAACCGGGCGACAGGCAGAACGGCGCACTGCGCTGAAAGACGGTGAATTCTTTCTGTGCGCCCATATCATCCTGGAAAATACTGCACAGCAGTTTCTGATACAACAGCGATCAGACAGCAAAGAAAGCCGCCCCGGTCAATGGGATATTACCGCAGGGGCAGTAGATGCCGGCGAAACCAGTCTGATCGGCGCGCTCCGGGAGGCAAAAGAAGAAGTCGGGCTGACTGTACCGTCAAGAGCAGTGCGGTTTCTCTTTCGTGACCAAAGACCCCACTGCTTTCACGATATCTACTATGCCTGTTTTCCGTTCTCTCTGAAGGAATGCACGATGCAGGCCTCGGAAGTACAGGCGCTCCGTCTGGTTTCGGATCAGGAATTGATTGCGCTGATGCAGCAGCAATGCCATCGCACTTCATTTTATAAAACACAACTTACGAATTTTTTGGAAAATCGCACAAAATTCGTTACTTCGTGCCTGCAATAGCGCCGGTTAAATAATTTATTCACATATTTTTTCGAAAAAGCAAAAAAATATCCGGCATAACCTATTGTAAAATGCGAAAAAAAGTGGTATAATAATTAAAGCGTGTCGAAAAAAGCATACTTTCGATTCGGTCAGAACAACAACTGTCAGAAGGGGACAGAAAGGATTACTATGAAAAAGATCTCGATTGTAGTACCTTGCTATAATGAGCAAGAGGTACTGCCGCTCTTTTATACAGAAATTCAGAAGGTAATGGCACAAATCCAGCAGGAACATCCGGAAACGGAATTTGAGCTGCTTTTCATCAATGACGGTTCCAGGGATGGTACGCTCTCCCAGCTCCGGGAAATGGCAAAAGTGGATATGCGGGTACGGTATATTTCTTTTTCCCGCAACTTCGGAAAAGAAGCTGGTATGTACGCCGGCCTGGAAAATGCAGTCGGAGACTATGTGGTTGTAATGGATGCGGACTTGCAGCATCCGCCGGCATTCCTGCCGCAGATGTACAACATTGTACGCACCGGCGAATATGACTGTGCCACCACAAGACGTGTCAGCCGAAAGGGCGAGCCAAAGCTTTTGTCCTGGTTTGCGCGTAAATTCTATAAGATCATGAACAAGATCTCTCAGACAGAAATTGTAGACGGGGCACAGGATTTCCGCTTTATGACGCGGCAGATGGTAGATTCTATCCTCTCTATGAAGGAATATAACCGTTTTTCCAAGGGCATTTTCAGCTGGGTTGGGTTCCGCACCAAGTACCTGGAATATGAAAATGTAGAACGTGCAGCCGGATCCAGCACCTGGTCTTTCTGGAAGCTGTTCCGCTATGCGCTGGAAGGGTTCTTCGCCTTTTCCACAGCACCGCTGACGATTTCTTCCATTCTGGGCGTTGTCAGCTGCCTGATTGCATTTGTCATGATCATTGTGATCATTATCAAAAAGCTCTGCCTGGGTGATCCGGTACAGGGATTTGCCACTTTGATCTGCGCGATCTTCTTTATGGGCGGTCTCCAGCTGTTCTGCACCGGCATTTCCGGTCAGTATCTGGCAAAGACCTATCTGGAAACCAAGCGGCGGCCGATCTATCTAGTACGGGAAACCGAAAAGGATATCCGAAAGGAACCGGAAGCCTGAATGGGCTGTCCCAAAAATCCGATCTGCTTTTTCTGAAAAAAGGAGACCATTTTGAATAAGCATATCAAACTATTTGTGGGAATCCTGGTTGCGGTTCTGGTACTGCTGATTGTAGCTACGGTCAGTTTCTCTCTCAATGTTTCCAAAAATTCAGAGAGCCATACAGATTCTTCTGTCAACGCCAACGGAAATGTGATTTTCCAGGGTGACGAGGATCTCTACGGAATGCGGGATGCCAGCGGCAATACCATTATTGATGCCAAATGGGAACAACTCCGCTTTCTGGACACCGAGTATTTGTCCGCCGTAACAGACACAGCAGGCGGCCGGAGAGTGGGCGTACTGGATTCCAGCGGAAATATTGTGGCACCATTTGTATATCAGGATGTACAGGTATTGGGTTCTTCCTATTATATGGCAACATTCTCCGGAAATGACAAAATCGTCATCTATGACAGCACTTTCCGGGTTGCAGAAACCATGACAGCAGATACATGTTCTTTAAAAGAGGATGTCCTGACGCTGACAAAAGGGAACGATCAGTTTCAGTTTGCAGTCAATGACTACGGCCTGACGCTGCAAAGCGTCGCGCTGTCCCGTTCCTTTGGGGAGCAATCGTTTACTGCAACTCTGGAGCATGCAGATGCTGCTCTGCTGACTCCGCAGGAGTGGATCCATACAGCAGATCTGCTGCAATCCCTGCTGACTATGATGTCTACTGGTGATTTTTCCGGACTGGATAAGCTGACAGATCAGTCGCATGAGGAGGCGATTCTCTCCGCTGTTTCACAGCCGGGGCAATCCCTGACACAAACGGAGCCAGATGTCCTGCTTCACGCAGAAACTTCTGACCAGCAGGAACCCATTCTCACATGGCAGGCATCTGTTTCCCTGCAAACCAGTGAAAGCGATTCTGCCAGGAAAGCCATGTCCGTCACCATGGCAAAATCACAACAGGAAGTCTGGGTGATCACAGAACTGCAGCTTTCTTAAAAGCTGCTTTTACCGTTCTGTTTTTACATATTATGATGCAGCGCCGGCTTAGGATGCTGTATCCAATTTCATGAGCGTGTGCTCTGATTCAGGAGGAATACGTATGGCAAAAAAAGTAGCAGTCATTATGGGAAGCGACAGCGACCTTCCGGTAGTAAAAGGCGCACTGGAACAGCTGGATGCATTCGAAATCCCTTATGAGGTTCATGTGATGAGTGCCCACCGCACTCCGGCACTGGCTTCTGAATTTGCTGCAAATGCAAAGAAAAATGGCTTCGGTGCAATTCTGTCCGCTGCCGGAAAAGCTGCACATCTGGGCGGCGTTCTGGCAGCACACACCACACTGCCGGTAATCGGCATTCCGGTAAAATCGTCCACACTGGACGGCCTGGATGCACTGCTGGCAACGGTGCAGATGCCCAAGGGCATTCCGGTTGCAACAGTTGCAATTGACGGTGCCGCAAACGCTGCAATTCTCGCAGCCCAGATGCTGGCGCTCTCTGATCCGGCAATTGACGCGAAGCTGGAACAGATGAAGGCTGACATGGAACAGGGCGTAAAAGCAAAGGACGCAAAGATCTCCGCAGAGTACAGTACCTGCAAATAAGAAACTGTTTTCAAAAAAGCAATTTTTGCAGCAAAACCGTTTCTGATGATATGGAAAAAATAGAAAATATGGAGGAAATTAAAATGGCAAACTGGGAAAAGAAAGAACAGCTCTATGAAGGAAAAGCAAAGAAAGTATACGCAACACAGGATGCAAATGTTGTAATCGTGGATTACAAGGACGATGCAACTGCATTCAATGGCGAAAAGAAGGGCACCATTGTGGGCAAGGGTGTCATCAACAACCGGATGTCCAACTACATCATGAAACAGCTGGAAAAAGAAGGCGTTCCTACACACCTGGTAGAAGAACTGAGCGACCGGGAAACTGCTGTAAAAAAGGTTTCCATCGTACCGCTGGAAGTAATCGTCCGCAACGTTGCTGCCGGCAGCTTTTCTAAGCGCATGGGCGTAGAAGAAGGCAAAGATCTGCTCTGCCCGATTCTGGAATTCAGCTACAAGTGCGATGAACTGAACGACCCGTTCATCAATGATGACTATGCACTGGCACTGGGTCTGGCAACACAGGAAGAAATCGACACTATCAAGAATTATACTCGCAAGGTAAACGAAGTGCTGAAGAAGTTCTTCCTGTCCATCGGCATCCGCCTGATCGACTTCAAGATCGAATTCGGCCGCCTGTCTGATGGTACCATCATCCTGGCAGATGAAATTTCTCCGGACACCTGCCGTCTGTGGGATGTCAAGACCAATGAAAAGCTGGACAAGGATCGGTTCCGCAGAGATATGGGCGGTACCGAAGAGGCTTATCAGGAAGTCATGAAGCGCATCTTCGGAGAATAAACGCATGGGCGGTTTTTTTGGTGCAGTCTCTGCAAATGACTGCATTCTCGACGTATTTTATGGAACAGACTATCACTCACATCTTGGGACGAGACGCGGCGGTATGACATCTTATTCCGCAGAGCTTGGATTTCAGCGGAATATTCACAGTATTGAAAATTCGCCTTTCCGGACAAAGTTCGAAAAGGATGTGGAAAAAATGCGCGGCAACATCTGTATCGGCTGCATCAGCGATACAGATCCCCAGCCCATTATGGTACGTTCTAAATTAGGACTGTACGCAGTATGTTCCATCGGAATTATCCAGAACGCCAAGGCACTTTCGGAAGAACTCCTGGAAAGCGGCTGTGCAAATTTTGAAACCATGAGCAGCGGAAACATCAATTCCGGCGGTCTCATTGGCGCACTGATTGCGCAGAAGTCTTCCTTTGTAGAAGGCATCCGCTATGCGCAGGAAAAAATCGAAGGCACAATGTCACTGGTAATTATGACAGAAAACTCCATTATCTGCGCAAGGGACAAGGCTGGCAAGCTGCCCATTCTCATTGGAAAACGGGCAGACGGCTACTGCTTCTCCTTTGAATCCTTTGCGTATCAGAAACTGGGGTATGAGACCTGTCACGAATTAAAGGCTGGCGAAATCACCCGGCTAACAAAGGACGGATACGATGTGCTCTACGAAGGTACGGATTCCATGAAAATCTGCACCTTCCTGTGGACATACTATGGCTATCCGACTGCCTGCTATGAAGGCGTAAATGTAGAAGTAATGCGCACCAAAAACGGTGAAATCATGGCGGAAAACGATATGAAAAGCGGAAAGCTCCCGGATGTGGACTACGTCTGCGGCATTCCGGATTCCGGCGTTCCCCATGCCATCGGCTATGCAAACCGGAGCGGCATTCCTTTTGCAAGACCATTCATTAAATATACACCCACATGGCCGCGGAGCTTTATGCCTGCCAATCAGTCCATGCGTAACCGGGTGGCGAAAATGAAACTGATTCCCGTTCCGGAGCTGATCCGCGGGAAAAAGCTGCTTTTCGTGGATGACAGCATTGTTAGGGGCACACAGATGCGGGAAACTGTTGAGTTTCTCTATGAAAACGGCGCAAAGGAAGTCCATATGCGGTCTGCCTGTCCGCCGATTATGTACGGCTGTAAATACTTGAATTTCTCTCGGAGTACTTCTGAGATGGAATTGATTGCACGTCAGATCATTGATGAAAATGAAGGCGTTGCAGGGTTACAGCATATTGATGAGTACAGCAACTCTAACACAGAACGCGGAAAGCTGCTTCGGGATGAAATTTGCCGGCGTCTCCAACTGACCTCGCTGGAATTTCAGTCTCTGGAAGGAACCATTCGTGCCGTTGGAAAACCCGACTGCCAGCTGTGTTCGTATTGCTGGAACGGAAGGGAATGATTGTATTGAAGACAGGACTGCATGAGGAATGCGGCGTGTTTGGCGTCTATGCACCCCACACGACTGACGTTGCATCCATGACATATGTAGCGCTTTATGCATTACAGCACAGAGGACAGGAGAGCTGTGGTATTGTTGTCAATGACCGCGGTGTATTCTCCCATCACAAGGATCTGGGATTGGTTCCGGAAGTGTTTAACCGCAGCCAGATTGAAAAGCTCGGACAAGGGAATATTTCAATCGGTCACGTACGGTATTCCACAACCGGAAAGCCCAGCCGCTCCAATGCACAACCCATTGTGGTGCGCCATGTCAAAGGCCCGATGTCAATTGCGCATAACGGGAATCTGGTCAATGCACATGAACTGCGCCGAAAGTATGAACTGCGCGGTGCGATTTTTCACACCACAAATGATACAGAAGTCATTTCCTATGCGGTGACAGAACAGCGCCTGAAACGCTCTTCCATTGAAGAAGCGGTAGAGTACGCCATGTACGATCTGAAGGGTGCCTATTCTCTTGTCATTATGTCTCCGCAAAAGCTCATTGCCGCAAGAGATCCCAATGGATTCCGTCCGCTCTGTATGGGTCGCTGTAAGGACGGAAGCATTGTGTTTGCATCTGAAAGCTGCGCACTGGATAGTGTAGAAGCAACTTTTGAACGCGAACTGGATCCGGGCGAAATTGTCATTGCAGACAATCAGGGAACACGTTCTATCCGCACACACTGCGGTCAGAAGCCGTCTCTGTGCGTCTTTGAATATGTCTATTTTGCACGGCCGGATTCTGTCATTTACGGCTGTACCGTACACGATGCAAGAATTCGCGCTGGAAAGCTCCTCTGGAAAGAACATCCGGTAGAAGCGGATGTTGTAATCGGTGTTCCGGACAGTGGACTGGATGCTGCACTGGGTCTGTCCCAGGCATCCGGAATTCCTTATGAAGTCGGTTTTATCAAAAACCGGTATGTCGGACGAACTTTCATTCAGCCGAATCAAAAAATGCGTACCAATTCTGTGCGCATTAAATTAAACGTGGTCAAAAGCGTTGTTGCAGGAAAGCGCGTGATCCTGGTAGATGACAGCATTGTGCGCGGCACAACCTGTCAGAGAATCGTCAACCTGCTGCGGGAAGCAGGTGCAACAGAAGTTCACATGCGCATTTCCTGTCCGCCGTTTACAAATCCCTGTCACTTTGGCGTAGACATCGACAGCAAGGAAAACCTGATTGCCTGCCAGATGACAATTCCGGAAATTTGTAAGCACATCGGCGCAGATACCCTGGGCTATCTAAGCATTGACGGCGTACAGTCTCTGACGACACCGGAAATGACACCCAAAAGCGGCTTCTGTACGGCATGTTTTACCGGCAACTATCCCATCGATGTTCCGAAGGAAATGCCGAAGGATAAATTTGAAAAAAAGATTGGCGAATAACAAAAAATTGCATGACGGGGAGCAGATTCCCCGAAAGGCGGTTTCACAACACTTTGGAGGTAACACATAAATGGAAAGCTATTCGGAAAGCTATAAAAAGGCAGGCGTAGACGTCACTGCCGGTTACAAGGCAGTGGAACTGATGAAGTCCCACATTGCCAGAACTATGACATCCAACGTTCTGACAGACATCGGCGGCTTCGGCGGCCTCTATGCACTGGATGTGGCAGGAATGCAGCAGCCGGTACTGGTTTCCGGTACAGACGGCGTAGGAACAAAGCTGAAAATCGCCTTTCTGATGGACAAGCATACCACAATCGGTATCGACTGTGTGGCAATGTGCGTCAACGACATCATTTGCTGCGGCGCAAAACCGCAGTTCTTCCTGGACTACATCGCATTGGGCAAAAACGTACCGGAAAAGGTAGCATCCATCGTTTCCGGCGTGGCAGAGGGCTGTGTACAGTCCGGCTGCGCACTGGTAGGCGGTGAAACAGCAGAAATGCCGGGCTTCTATCCGGAGGATGAATATGACGTAGCCGGCTTTGCAGTCGGCGTTGTGGATAAGAGCAAGATCCTGGATATGAATACCCAGAAGGCAGGGGACGTGCTGATTGCCCTCCAGTCCAGCGGTGTGCATTCCAACGGCTTCTCCCTGATCCGGAATGTATTTACTGTCAACGATCAGAATCTGGCACGCCACTTCTCTGATCTGGGAACTACTCTGGGCGAATGCCTGCTGACACCGACTAAGATCTATGTCAGCGCAATTCAGAAGCTCCTGGCAGAAGTACAGCCGAAGTCAATTGCGCATATCACCGGCGGCGGATTCTATGAAAACATTCCGAGAGCCCTGAAAAAGGGTTTGTCTGCGAAAATCAACCGCAGCGATGTACGCGTACTGCCGATCTTTGACCTGATTGCAAAGACAGGCAAGATTCCGGAACATGATATGTTCAACACCTTTAACATGGGTGTCGGCATGATGGTCTGCGTGGCACAGGAAGATGCTGACAAGGCTGTCCGTATTCTGAATGAAGCCGGCGAAACTGCCTATGTTCTGGGCGAACTGGTAGAATCAAACGAAGGCGTTATTCTGAAGTAATCAATTCCAGTTGATTTTAGAAGAATCTGTCTTGATTTTTTGAGGGCAGATTCTCTTATGCGCACAGTGCTGTGACTGCAGTGCTGTGCAGATATTCCGGAAGAAGGGTAGAGTCTATGAAAAATATTGTTGTACTGGTGTCCGGCGGCGGAACAAACCTCCAGGCACTGATTGATGCACAAAAACGCGGCAGCATTCCAAACGGACGCATTACCTGTGTCATTTCTTCCAACCCGGATGCCTATGCACTAACACGGGCAAAAGAAAATGGCATCGGCACACGCGTGATCGTGCCGAAGGACTATCCCAGTCGGGATCAGTATTCCAACGCACTGCTGGAAGCATTGTTCCAGGAATATGCAGATCTGATTGTTCTGGCCGGCTTTATGACCATTCTGGATAAAAAGATTATTCAGGCATATCATAATCAGATCATCAATGTGCATCCTTCTTTGATTCCTTCTTTCTGCGGCCCGGGATACTATGGGCTGCATGTACACGAAGAGGCATTGGCACGAGGCGTAAAGGTTACCGGTGCCACTGTTCACTTTGTCAATGAAGGTGCGGACGAAGGGCCGATCATTTTACAGCAGCCGGTTCCGGTAAAGCAAAATGACACACCGGAAACATTGCAGCAGCGCGTAATGGAAGAAGCTGAATGGAAGATTCTCCCTTATGCAGTTGCCCTTTTCTGTGACGGCCGCTTAGAAGTCAAAGGCAGAACCGTTTTCATTAAAGAGAACGCCATGTTTTCCTGATGGGAACGTATTTGCCAAAACACAATGTGATCCATCCATGAAGTAAAGAGGAGTCTTTTTCGCAGATTCTCTTTGTTCAAACATATGCAGGAGGAAATTTATGAAAATCGCATCATTGCAGGAAGAATTGCAGCACAATTCTTATCCGGGCAGAGGTATTCTGCTGGGACGCACCGAAGACGGCACCCATGCAGTCGCTGCCTACTTTATCATGGGAAGAAGCGAAAACAGCCGGAACCGTGTCTTTGTCGAAGACGGTGCCGGCATCCGCACCCAGGCTTTTGATCCCTCTAAAATGGTAGATCCCAGTCTGATCATCTACGCACCGGTTCGTGTCCTGGGAGATTATACCATTGTTACAAACGGTGATCAGACAGATACTGTCTATGACCTGATGCAGGTTGGAAAAACGTTTGAAGAATCGCTCCGCACCCGCGAATTTGAGCCGGATGCACCAAACTACACCCCTCGTATTTCCGGTCTGATTGATCAGAGCAATCACGGCTTTTCCTATGCGCTTTCTATTTTGAAGAGTGCTGACGGAGATCCTTCTTCCTGTCAGCGATATACCTTCTCTTATTCCAATCCGCTCCCTGGAATCGGACACTTTATCCATACATATGAAGGGGACGGAAATCCGCTGCCCAGCTTTTCCGGCGAACCACAAAAGGTTGCTATCTCCGGTGATATTGACGCTTTCACCGAAATGCTGTGGAACAGCCTGAATGCAGACAATAAAGTTTCTCTGTTTGTACGGTACATTGACCTCAAGACCAATCAGACAGAAACAAGAATCGTAAACAAGAACCAGTAAGGAGGCCTTTTCATGTCAAACGAAATGCAGTTAAAATACGGCTGTAATCCGAACCAGAAGCCGTCCCGGATTTATATGGAAGATGGCAGTGATCTGCCGATTACCGTCCTGAACGGAAAGCCCGGCTACATTAACCTGCTGGACGCATTCAACGGCTGGCAGCTGGTATCAGAACTGAAGGAAGCAACCGGCATGTGCGCCGCAACATCCTTTAAGCACGTTTCTCCTGCCGGTGCAGCTGTAGGCGCTCCGCTTTCAGACACCCTGAAAAAAATCTATTTCGTAGACGATCTGGGCGAGCTGTCTCCGCTGGCCTGTGCGTATGCAAGAGCCAGAGGCGCAGACCGTATGTCCTCTTACGGTGATTTTATTGCACTGTCTGATGTTTGCGATGTACCGACTGCAAAGATGATTCAGCGCGAAGTTTCTGACGGCATCATTGCGCCGGGATATGAGCCGGAAGCACTGGAAATTTTAAAGTCCAAGAGAAAGGGTACCTACAATATTATTCAGATTGATCCGGCTTATCGCCCGGCAGATCTGGAACGGAAACAGGTATTCGGTGTTACCTTTGAACAGGGTCACAATTTCCTGAAAATCGATAATGCTATGCTTTCCAATGTTGTAACAGACAACAAGGAAATTCCGGAGACATATCGAAGAGACCTTTTGATTTCGCTGATTACGCTGAAATATACACAGTCCAATTCTGTATGCTATGTAAAGGACGGTCAGGCAATCGGCATCGGCGCCGGACAGCAGTCCAGAATCCACTGTACCCGTCTGGCCGGAAACAAGGCTGATATCTGGTGGCTGCGTCAGCATCCGAAGGTAATGGGACTCCAGTTCGTGGACGGTATCCGCCGTCCGGATCGGGACAACGCCATTGATGTTTATATCTCTGACGAATATATGGATGTGCTGGCAGACGGTGCCTGGGAAAACATTTTCAAGGTAAAGCCGGAGGTTTTCACAAAGGAAGAACAGAAGGCATGGCTGGCACAGAATACAGAGGTTTGTCTGGGTTCTGACGCATTCTTCCCGTTTGGTGATAACATTGAACGTGCGCACAAGAGCGGTGTACAGTACATTGCAGAGCCGGGTGGTTCTATCCGTGATGACCATGTAATCGCAACCTGCAATAAGTACAATATGGCAATGGCATTTACAGGCATTCGTCTGTTCCATCACTAATCCATAGGAGGAACACAAACATGAAGATTCTAGTGGTCGGCGGCGGCGGACGAGAGCACGCCATTATCATGAAGCTGGCAGAAAGTCCGAAGGTTGATGCACTGTACTGCGCACCGGGAAACGGCGGTATTGCCAAGTATGCAAAATGCTTCCCGGTAAAGGCAACCGATATTGACGGCATGGTAAGGCTGGCAAAGGAACTGGCTGTTGATCTGGTATTTGTTGCACCGGATGATCCGCTGGTTCTGGGCATGGCAGATGCAATGCAGGCAGAAGGCTTCATGACCTTTGGCCCGAAGAAAAATGCCGCTATTCTGGAAGGAAGCAAGGTATTTTCCAAAGAGCTGATGCAGAAGTATCACATTCCAACTGCAAAATACGCTGTATTTCATGACCCGAAGGAAGCACAGGCTTATCTCCGGGAACAGAATTCCTATCCGACTGTCATTAAAGCAGACGGCCTGGCACTGGGAAAAGGCGTTGTGATTGCACAGAATGAATCTGAGGCATTTGATGCAATTGCTTCCATCATGGAAGACAAAATCTTTGGTGAAAGCGGCTCTCAGATTGTAATTGAAGAATTTCTGACCGGGCCGGAAGTCTCTGTTCTCAGCTTTACTGACGGCAAAACCGTAAAGCCTATGGTATCTTCCATGGATCATAAGCGCGCACTGGACGGTGATCAGGGACTGAACACCGGCGGTATGGGCACAGTTGCCCCCAATCCGTACTATACGCCGGAAATTGCACAGCAGTGCATGGACACCATCTTCCTTCCCACCATTCGTGCAATGCAGGAAGAAGGCCGTCCATTTACCGGCTGCCTTTACTTTGGCCTGATGCTTACCCCAAACGGCCCTAAGGTAATCGAGTACAATTGTCGGTTCGGCGATCCGGAAACACAGGTGGTTCTGCCGCTTCTGAAAACAGATCTGGTAGATATTATGCTGGCAATCTGGGAAGGCAAGCTGGATGAATGCTCCATTGAATGGAAAGACGGCTGTGCAGCATGCGTTGTAATGGCAAGCGGCGGCTATCCGAAAAAGTACGCTACCGGGCTTCCGATTTCCGGTCTGGACGAAAACGGACAGGTTGCAAATTGTTTTGTCTATCACGCAGGTACAAAGCTGGACGGTGACACAATTCTCACTGCCGGCGGACGTGTATTGGGCGTTACTGCTACTGCTGACACGCTCCCGAATGCGCTGCAAACAGCATATGACGGCGTAAAATCCATTGCTTTCCAGGATGCACACTATCGAAACGATATCGGACAGCGCGCACTGAAGGCACTGTCTTAACAAAAAATAATTTTGAAATCTGAAATTGCGCTATCTGCAATTTCTGGAAAAGGCTGTTTTTACAGGATTTTTTGTAATCTGCACTGTCTTTCTCAGGCTGTATGTTACAGGAATCCGTAAAAGCAGCTTTTCCAGATTTTAAAGCAACTGGAAAGGAGATCTTTATGAACGAACGCCTGCCTTTTTTACGGAAAAAAACTGCAAAACTCACCGCTTCGCCAGGCGTTTACCTCATGAAAGATCAAAAGTCCGAGATCATTTATGTGGGCAAGGCAAAGAATCTGAAAAACCGCGTTACCAGCTATTTCCGGGAATCTGCCGACCATCTTCCAAAGGTGGCCAGCATGGTAGAACATGTGTATGATTACGATTTTATTGTAACGGATTCGGAGTATGAAGCACTGGTACTGGAATGCAGCCTGATTAAACAGCATCAGCCCAAATATAACATTCTATTAAAGGATGATAAAGGGTATAGCTATCTCTGCTTTTCTGACGAAGCCTATCCCAGACTCTCTGCCGAGAAAAATAAGAAAAAACCGGGGGACTATCTGGGGCCGTATATGAGCGGATTTGTTACCAGAGAAACTGCAAGGGAAGTCAATCGGGTATTCCGTCTGCCTACCTGCCGGAAAAAATTCCCCCAGGATTGCAGAAAAAGCCGCCCTTGCCTGAATTATTACATTCATCAGTGTATGGGCGTGTGCCGTGGCAATATCTCAGAATCCGCTTACCGCGATATCATAAAACAGGCAAAAGAGTATATCCAGATGGGCAGCAAGGATTCTGTCAAGCGCATGGAAGAGGAAATGTACCGTGCCGCAGATGCTATGGATTTTGAACGTGCTGCTCTGCTGCGGGATCGTATCCAGGCGGTTTCCAAGGCCGGGGAAAAGCAAAAAATTCTGGACGCTGCGCTGGAAGAAGCCGATGTTATCGCTATGGCAGAACACAACGGCACCCAGTGCGTTTCCGTTCTCTGCTATCGAAGCGGTCGGCTGTTTGACAAAGAGACTTTCTTTTTCCAGGACACAGTTTCCAGGGAAGAACTGCTGGACTCTTTCCTGATACAGTACTATGAGCACCGGCGATCTTCCATCCCGAAGCATATTGTCCTGGAATTTCAGCTGCCGAATCTCACCCTCTATGAACAGCTTTTCACGGAATTTGCCGGAACACGAATTTATCTGACCGTACCCCAACGCGGCACTCTCTGTCAGTTTATACAGCTATCTCGGAACAATGCCAACGAAGAACTGGCAATTCGCTTTGGAAGAACCGGGAAAGAAGTACAGGCGCTGGAAGAATTGGGACAGGTTCTGGGACTTGCACAGCCGCCCCAATATATTGAGGCATATGATATCTCAAACTTATCTGCAACCTCTATGGTATGTGGCATGGTTGTCTTTGAAAACGGCCGTCCCCTGAAACGTGCTTACAAGCGATTCCGTATGAAAGAAAATGTCAGTCAACAGGATGACTACGCCTGCATGCGCGAAGCCATTACCAGAAGACTGACACACTATCTGAACCAGGATGAGGAGGGCTTTTCCAGGCTCCCGGATCTGATTTTGCTGGACGGCGGCCAGGGGCATGTAAACACCATTACGCCGATTGTACAGCAAATGGGACTGCACATTCCGATTTATGGCATGGTAAAGGATCAGAAACACCGTACCCGCGCCATTTCCAGCACCGGGGGAGAAATCTCCCTGTCTGCCAATCGTTCCGCATTTCATCTTCTGACCAGAATTCAGGATGAGGTACACCGCTTTTCTGTTGCATATATGCACAGTGTCCACAAAAAGTCTTCCTACCAGCTGGAGCTGACAAAAGTACGGGGCATCGGAGAAAAGAAGGCGCAAAAGCTGCTGCTGCAATATAAAACCATCGCCAAAATGAAACAGGCGTCTCCGGAAGAACTGGCCAAAGCAGCTGGTGTAGGAAGCGAAACCGCCCATATGCTGTGGCAGACACTCCAGGAAATGCAGACACCAGACGCGCAGGAGTAACCGCTTCCTACAAAAATAAAAACCGGTTTCTTCGTATTTTTGGAAAATCCAATATTTTTTTCCGGAAGGACTGGACAATCTTTCTTTTTCATTGTATAATAGTAAGAGTAATGCTGTAAACAAATGAGATGGAGCATAAAGAAAATGTACAGAATTCTGTTTGCAATGAAGAGCTTACAAAATTCTGTCAGTTAGGAGAATGTACCATGCGTGTAATTGCCGGAAGCGCAAAAGGACGTAAGCTGAAAACATTGGAAGGAATGGATGTACGTCCCACCACCGACAAAGTAAAAGAAGCCATTTTTTCTTCCATTCAGTTTCAGATTCCAGGTGCAGTTGTCCTGGATCTCTTTGCCGGAAGCGGCCAGATGGGAATCGAGGCAATCAGCCGCGGTGCACAAAAAGTAAGTTTTGTAGATCGCTCTGCAAAATCCTTACAGGTTACCCGTGAAAATTTAGAAGCGCTGCACTTTATGGAACAGGCACAGCTTTCTCAAACAGATGCTGCATCCTTTTTACGTACTGCTGCACAGCAGTATTCCGTCGTGATTTTAGATCCGCCTTATCGAAAAGGCATGTTAGAACAACTCCTGCCGCTTCTGGAACCGCTTATGGAGTCGGATGGCATTGTAATTTGCGAACATGAAACCGGGCTTGTTCTCCCGGAAGTGGTTCAATCTCTACATCAGACCAAAACCAAAAAGTATGGTGCAATTTCTGTAACAACCTATCTTTGCGAAAAAGGAGAATCTTGACATGGAACGTATTGCAGTCTGCCCAGGAAGCTTTGATCCGGTTACACTGGGACACCTGGATATTTTTTCCCGTGCCTCCAATTTGTTTGATCGTGTCATTGTCCTGGTTTCTAAAAATATGATGAAAAGTCACGAGAGCTTTACACCGCAGGAACGCAAGGATATGATTCTGCGCGTCACCAAAAATCTGCCGAATCTGGAAGTCGATATTTTCGGCGGCCTACTGGCAGATTATGTAAAGGATGCCGGCGCAATTGCAATTGTAAAGGGACTGCGCGCTGTCAGTGACTTTGAGTATGAATTTCAGATGGCACTGGCAAACCGGAAGCTATATGCCGGCGCGGAAACCGTTTTTCTGACTACCACAACAGAAAACATGTATCTGAGTTCCAGTGTTGTAAAACAAATTGCTGCTTTCGGCGGTGATATCAGTCATTTTGTACCGCCGGAAATCTTAGATTTTATTGAAAAACGATTGGTAAAGGAGAGGCAATCATGAATATTGAAGATATACTGGATGATATGGATGACCTGCTGGATCGTTCCCGGCCGATTCCGTTTGCCGCACATAAAGCCATTATTGATGCCGACCACATGCGGGAACTGCTGAATGCCGCGCATCTGAACGTTCCGGCAGAAATTAAACGGGCAAAACTGATTGATTCTGATTGCGACCGCATCATTAACGAAGCCCGGCAGAAGGCAGAGTCCATCATTCAGGATGCAGAAGCACGGGCAAAGCGCATGCTCTCGGAAGAGGCCATTCTCCAGGAAGCAAAGAAACGGGCTTTGGACATGCTGACAAAGGCACAAAACGGCTCAAATGATATCAAGGATGCTGCGGAAAAATATGTAAATCATTTACTGAACGACGCTCAGAATTATTTCCAGAATGGATTACAAGAAGTTCAGCAAACAAAAAGCCGGATTGAAGGCCTTAAAAAATAATAAAATTAAGTTTTTGACGAAAATTTAAAGTTTGCACAACAATTAGACATATATATTTGCTATACTAAGAAAAACAGATTTTTCTCAGAGCGACATAAAATGCAAAGTTCTTTGAAAGATTCCGGATTATTTCCGAACCGTACGTTGGAAAGGATGCGATATACACATGGATAAAATCGATGCTATGCTCATTACATTGCTTCAGGAAAATGCGCGCGCCCCGTTGAAGTTACTGGCTTCTAAGGTGTTTTTGTCTGCGCCTGCTGTTTCTTCCCGTATTGACAAGCTGGAAAAGCAGGGGATTATTTTGGGTTATAATACTGTAATCGACCGCCAGAAACTAGGATATCATATTACTGCTTTTATTAACCTGGAACTGGCAGCTGCACGCAAATCTGAGTTTTATCCGTTTATCAACAGCTGCCCGAATGTATTGGAATGCAACTGCATTACTGGTGTTTATTCCATGCTGATCAAGGTTGCATTTCCTTCTACGCAGGAACTTGACACATTTATCGGAAAGATTCAGCGGTTTGGAAACACTTCCACACAGATTGTCTTTTCCACGCCTGTTCCGCATCGCGAAATTATTGTAGAACCAAATGTATAAAAAATAGGGCTTATAGGCCTGTTCTTGCTGCCGCAGTCATAGTATTATACTATTGCTGCGGCTTTCTTTATGAAAAAAGCCCTATTGGCACAGAAACAATCTCGAAAGAAAGGATATAATATGAATAATAAGAAATTATTCAAAATATTATTGACTTCTGGATTTATAGCAATTAGCATAACTAATTTTACAGGTTGCTTTTGTAAAAATACAAATAAAGATGCATCACATATTTCTGAAACCGAATTGAAACAGCTTGAAGGAAATGTGGATGATGTTGTAAAAGCATATTTTAAAGAAAAATATGATGTACAAGCTGCTGTTATCTATCAGACTATCGCTGGAGGAGTTTTTTTAGGACCGGATCCATCAGCAGAACAATATTATAATTTAACGGTTAGTATTATAGATGGCGAGTATTATACTAAGTGTAATGCGGAGGTATACGGAAAACGAGTAAACAAAAAAATAGAGTTATATGTAAAAAACGAATCTTATTATGGAAAAATAATGAATGATAAAATGATTCAATGGATAGATCCATATATATTAAAAAATGATTTGAATGATTATATGATAGAATACAGCTGTACGGAAATCTGTTTTCCATCAGAATATTCTACAGATTTCACTGCGGATACATTTATTTCATTAACTTCAAAAGATAGAAATTTATCTGCTTGTTTTAATTTAACAATTCCAGAATCAGAGTATGTTCAGCATGAAAATTTATCTAAAGAATTTCACGACTTAAAATGTCATTTAGAACAAATTGATGGTAAAATAATATTGTATATGTATGTTTATAGTGATGAAGATTATAATCAAATAAAAAATGGAAGCGATCTCCATTTTAACAGTATTATATCATCAAAGATTTTTGACTATATAGAATGAAAGGAACGCTTCCTCTATGATTCACATTCTCATCGGCGGCGCCGGCTGCGGAAAATCCACAAAACTCATACAACAAATCAAACAGGCAGCACAGCAGCAGGAAACCGTCATTACATTGGTGCCGGAACAGTTTTCCTATGAATTCGACCGAAAGCTGTATCGGGACTTAGGGCCGGAAACGTTTAATCTTTTGCAGACGCACAGCTTTAAATCTCTTGCACGATGGATTTTTCAGCGGTTTGGAAGCCAGTCCGGAGACCAGACCAATGCAGATGAACTGACACGATATGCACTTTTGTACCAGGCCATTCTGTACACATCCGAGCGAGAGCACGCACTCCACATTCTGGAAAAGCAGTGCCGCCAGCCAGCATTTGTAGAGGAACTGGGCATGCTATTTGCCCAATTCCGCCGAAGCGGCATTCCACCGGAACGGTTCTATGACATCTGCTGTTCCTGCGATGGACAGCTGCAAGAGAAAACCATGGACCTTTTCCGGATTTACCAGCAGTACGACCATCTGCTTTATGCGCACCATCTGAAAGATACCGAAAGTGATCTCACAGAAGCAGCTGCAATTGCCAATGGAATGGATGCTTTTTTAGGAGACACACTGTTCATTGATGAATTTGAAAGCTTTACTGAAGATGAATACGAGATGCTTTCCGTCCTGATTTCCTCCTGCAAGGAAATCTACTTTGCACTGCGCACGGAAGAAACTGAACCATCTCCTTTTTCACTCTTTGCTTCGGTCAACGAAACCCTGTCCCGTATCCGGCGCATTGCCGCAGAACTGCACATTCCGGTACAGATAGAAACTTGCAGCACACCCTACCGCTTTCAGAGCGCCGATCTGCAATGGCTCAGTACACATGCTTTTCGTAAACAGGAAACCTTTTCCGGAAAAGCAGAGCATGTGCACATTCTGGATGCCGTGGATCCGACAGAAGAAGCAGATTTTACCTGTGCTACTATTCGCCGCCTTCTTGCCTCTGACCCTTCGCTGCGCTGCCGGGATATTGCTGTTCTCACCAATCAGCAGAATGAATACCACAGCATTTTAGAAACCGCCATGGAGCGGTACGACCTGCCCTGTCATTTTGATGAAAAGCAGTCTGTGCTTTATACACCGCTTATGGTCTATCTTCTGACTTTGCTGGAATTGATCCGCCTGCCGTTTCCGGACACGGAACTGCTCCTTCGTCTGGGAAAAACCGGTTTAACTGCATGTATGCCAGAAGAAATGGCTATTCTGGAAAATTATTGCTACTGCTGGAATATCGAGGGAAAAACATGGAATACGCCCTTTATCGGGGGAGAAGCAGAAACCGCAGAACAGCTCCGTCAAAAGCTATTGGCACCGCTCCGTCCGTTAAAACAGCAGTTTTCCAAATCAAACAACGGAAAAAAATTCTGTCAGCTGTTGTTCTCCTTTTTGGAACAGCAGCAAGTGGAAGAAAAGTTAAACACACAGCTTCTGGCAATAGCCGATTCCCAGATTCGAATGGAAACATCTGAAGAATGGGCATTTGTTTGGAACAGCTGGATTTCCGTTCTGGATCATATGGCCGATTTGTATGCAGATTTCGTGATGGAACCAAACGAATTCTGTGCTGTTACAACGGCTCTGGCACGTACAATCCAGCGCGCGATTCCACCTCGTACACTGGATGCCGTTTTCGTTTCACAGGGAAACACCGCACGATTAAACGCACCGAAGATTGTCTTTCTTTTAGGCGTTTGTGAAGGCACCTTTCCCTCCGCGCCTGGCGGAAACGGTCTCTTTTCCGAAAAGGATTGCCTGACACTGGAACAGATGGATTTTCCTGTGCTAAAATCCAGAGAAACACAGCTGGCCGATGCCAGACTTGCCGCCTATAAGCTACTCTCTGCTGCATCGCAGGATCTCTACCTGCTCTATCCCCATGTCAATATCACCCACCAAAAATGCTATCCGGCTGCAATTCTGACGCAAATCATACGCTTATTTTCCCGGACAAAACAGCTTAGTCAATCTTGCAGCGATTATGACAGTACCTATTATGCAGTAACGATGCGTGCAGCATATTTTCAATACATTCAGCATTACAGTGATCATACGCCGGGAACAGAGAGCATCCGCAGCCTTCTTTTCTCCGATCCCTTTTATCAAAAGCGGCTTTTCGCACTGGAAAAAATTGCAAACGCCCACAACGATGATCCAGACGCGCCGCTGTTTACCATTTCTAATGCCAAGTGGATTGAACAGTCCCTGGGCAAGACCCTTCGTCTGTCTGCCTCCGGACTGGAACAATATCAGCTGTGCCCGTTTTCTTATTTTTGTCAGCGCATTCTCCGTCTGCATCCGCGGCAGAAAATGCAGCTGGCCGGCGCCGGAACCGGAAGCCTGATCCACTATTGTCTGGAACAACTGTTCCGCTGCTGTGACCGGGACACATTTCTTGCTATGGATCTCGCCGCACTTCTTGCCAAAGTTCAGCAATATGCATCTGCCTTCTGGCAGGAGAGCATGGGCGGCGATTTCTCGAAAAGCGCACGGGAAATTGCTGTGCTCCATCACACCATCCACAATATGGAACCACTGCTTCAGCATTTGCAGGAAGAACTGCGGCAGTCTGCCTTTTATCCAAAGTATCTGGAATTGCCCATCGCATCGGGAAGCAAGGATTTTCCGCCGCTCTACCTGCATACCAAGCAGGGGCAAACTGTTCAGCTGCTGGGAAAAGTAGACCGTGTGGATCTCTGCCAAAAGGATGCACATACCTGGGTGCGTGTCATCGATTACAAGACCGGAAGCCGCAGCTTTTCTTTTGGCAACCTCCTCTATGGACTGGATTTGCAAATGCTGATTTATCTCTTTACCATCACAGCACCTGGTACCGCACTGGAACATGCAAAACCAGCCGGTGTCCTGTATCTGCCGTCCGGAAAAATCCGCAGTGACCAGCAGCGAACTGCACATGTGCTTCCACAGAAGCAATACTACGACACATACCGCATGAACGGCATTTTATTAAAGGACAGCGCTGTTTTAACGGCAATGGAGGCAGACGGAAAGGGATTATTTCTTCCCGGCACACTCACGCCGGATGGTACTATTGCAGAAGGCTCCGGACAGTTTCTCACGGATACGCAAATGAAGAGCCTGCAAAACTATGTATTCCGCACATTGATTCAAACCGCAGAGCGCATTTACAGCGGTGAGATTGATGCAAACCCACTGCAACTGACCGATCATGACGGCTGCACATTCTGCCAGTTTTCCAATATCTGCGGAAATATCGATCACCGACACAGCCGATGTGGAAACGGCACACAGCGAACACGAGAAAAACTCTTGCTGGAAAAGCTACAGGAAATTGAGCAAGAAGAACAAGGAGGGAACCTCTAATGGCATGGACAGCTGCACAGCAGCAGGCAATTGAAAGCCGGGGGAGCGGTCTGATTGTATCTGCCGCCGCCGGAAGCGGAAAAACATCTGTTTTAGTAGAACGCCTTCTGCGGATTCTGACAGAGGAAGACCCGGAAAAACGTGTTCCGGCAGACCGCATGATTGTTGTTACATTTACCAATGACGCCGCCGCAGAAATGAAGGCACGTCTCTCTCAGGCCTTGGATCTTCAGATTCAGCAAAATCCGGAAAATCGCTGGCTCTATCAGCAGCAAATCCTGCTGCAAAGCGCACAGATCTGTACAATCAGTTCGTTCTGCTTCTATCTGATTCGCAATCATTTCACACACGGCGGCATTACATCCGGATTCCGGATTTTAAACGATACCGAAAGCCGCATGATTGCCGCAAAATCCGCCGACCAGGTGCTCAATCAGTGGCATCAGACACGCCCGGAGGATATGAAGCTGCTGTGGGATGCGTTTTGCGAAAAAAATGATACTCCCTTAGAACAGATCCTGCTCCAATTCCATCAGTTCCTGGCATCGGTTCCGTTCCGCGATCAATGGGAGACTGCCGCCCTGCGCAGTTTTTCTCTTCCGGTGGAAACCAATTTCTATCATCTTACGCTTTCGAAGCGGCTTCTGCACATGGCTAAAAATGCAGCGCAGCTGGCCGATAATGCAGCTGATCTTGCAGCCGATCTTTACGAAAGTCCCTCTGAAAACACAGTGCTTCCCTGGATTGAAGAAGATCGCAGCTGCATTCAGCAAATGTTGCAGCACCTAAAGCAACAGGAAACAGATGCCGAGAAAATTCTCTCCGCCTATCTCGCATGCAAACAGCAGCGTGGAAGAAAACCATTTCCGAAAAAAAAGAAAAGCATCACAGACCCAGAAGTCTACGCCCAGGTAAAGCAAATCCGCGACCAGTATGTGCGCCTGGAACAGGAACTTGCAGACAATATCGCCGCAGTATTTCCGTATGAAGAAACCGATATTCGTCTGCACCAGCGAATTCTTCCACTGATTCTGGAAATGGAACAAGACCTGTCCGATACTGTCTGGGCAGAGAAGGTACAGCGCAATGTCCTGGGATTTGAAGACGGCGAGCGGCTGGCATTGGAACTGCTCTCGTCTCCCGGCGAAAACGGCAAAATTCAGCCCTCTCCGCTGGCAAGAGAAATGGCAGAGTATTATCAGATCATCATGATTGACGAGTACCAGGACTCCAATAATAAGCAGGATGATATTTTCAAGCTTTTATCGCGGAATTGCATCGATCCGCTCACCGGAGAACTCCGCTACGGTGACAATGTGTTCCTGGTAGGGGATGTAAAGCAGTCTATCTATCGATTCCGCCTGGCAAATCCGCAGAACTTCATGCATGCTGTTTCAGGTGCAGTTTCCGGTTCCGGCGTTTGCCGCCATATAGCACTCAACCGGAATTTCCGCAGTACCCCCGGTGTGTTAAGATTTGTCAACTTTGTCTGCGGCAATCTGATGTCCCCGGTTTGCGGTGATGTGGCATACACAAAAGAAGAGGCGCTTGAACCCGGCTCCGCACTGGGAACCTTGCTGCAGCAGGAAGAACAGACTGTCCACATTGCCGTATTGCAGGAAACCTCTGAAAATGACACCCCGGTTCAGATGCTGTACGTACTCCGGCAAATTCAGAACATGCTGCAAAGGCAAGCTGTTGTAATTGAGAAAAACGGCACAAAGCGACCCTGCCGCTACAGCGACTTCTGCATATTAGTCCGGAACAATATCCAGTGTCAGGAGTTTTCGCATCTGTTGGAGCGACACGGCATCCCCGTACAAAGTCCGGAAGAAAAGGGATATCTCCAGGCAAGGGAAATCAGCATCCTGCTGGATATGCTCCGTATCCTGGACAATCCGCTTCTGGACACCTCTCTTGCCGCAGTAATGCTGTCTCCCATGTTCTGGTTCACCGCAGAGGAGCTCACGCGCATCCGTCTGCTTCAGTCGGAGGAACCGCTTTATATCACCCTGCGCCTGGCAGCTGATTCTGATGCAGCAGCACTGAAAGATGCTGTTCTCCAAAAAAAGTGTTCTGATCTGCTGGAAACACTGCAAAAGCTGCGGCAGATCTCCGGCATGGTCACACTGGAGAGTCTGATTCGCAAAATATACGATATGACCGACTTTCTCTCTGTCATGCAACTGACGGAAAACGGAGAAAAAAAGCGCGCCAATCTGAATCTGCTTCTGCAATATGCCAGACAGTATGAAGAAAATGCCGAAGCCTCCCGAAGCGGACTTTCCGGCTTTTTGCGTTACATTGACTGGCTGATAGACAGCGGAAATGATTTTCAGCAAACCACTGTCTCCGCAGGAGCCGAAAACGCCGTTGCCATCAAAACCATGCACCGCTCCAAGGGACTGGAATTCCCCTTTGTGTTTCTCGGGTATCTGGAAACCCCTTTTTCCACAGAAGAAAAGCGAAAAAATGCCTTGTTTTCAGATCAGGGAATGGCTGGGTTCTGCATAAAGGATCCGAAGACTTACACCCGTGCCAAAACACTGCCGTTTGCAGTGATTGCACAGGAAAACGAAGCACGTGCCAAAAGCGAAGAATTACGCCTGCTCTATGTTGCCATGACGCGCTCCAAACAGCAGCTGTTTCTTCCCCTGTGCACCAATCGAATCCAAACCAAGACACATCATTACTTAGAAGAATTTGCAATGTCCATATCTCAGTCCGGAGAACTTCCTGTCTCCCTGGTGCAGTCTGCCGGATCTATGGCACACTGGATCTGGATGTGCCTGGTGCTGCTGCACCCGGAACAGCTTCATGCAATCATGCCGCTTCCGCATCAGCAGTGGAAAACGCCGGCATGGAGTGAAGGATTAAATCTTTGCTTCGAAGATGCCGTTCCGGAAATTTCGGAAGAAAAATCAGAGGAAGCGGCATTGCCTGCCTTTGAAAATGCACACCTGCTGCAAGAGCTCCAAAGCCTGACTGCGTTTGCATACCGTTCCCCTGATGTGAAAAGGGAATCCCTGCTCAGTGTTTCTGCACTACAGGAAACCAGACAGCAGCGTCCCTCTGTCTGGGAACGGCCCAGATTCTTACAGGAACAAACCACACTGACGGGAGCAGAACGAGGAACTGCAATCCACACCTTTTTCCAGTATGCGGACTTTCCCCGTGCACAAGCTGATTTCCAGGCAGAACTGCACCGACTTTGCAAAAACGGCTTTCTTACAACCGCACAGGCAGAAGTAGTCACGCCAAAAATTGCAGCTGGATTTTTTTCCAGTTCTCTCTACAAACGTCTGCAAAAATCCAGTCATGTTCTGCGGGAGCAAAAATTTCTGGTGCAGTGCAGCGATTTGCAGTCATATCCAAGGATGCGAGAAATCCTGGATTTCTACGATACATCCGATAGTATGATCAAGGGAATTATCGACCTGGCATTTCAGGAGCCGGATGGTTTTGTTCTGGTGG
>OLOH01000137.1_pt1 | contig 60581 bp, 52 predicted proteins | sample 1673221 | NCBI WGS metagenome assembly OLOH01 (sample SAMEA3136767, study PRJEB25190) | human gut metagenome
CTGACGAAAAATTTGACGACGCATCTGTCGCACAATCTTTGTGCGGTATTGCCTTAGATTATGAGAATGGAGATATCAGCATGTACTATTTTTGTTATTTTTTGCTCTATGCCATTGTATTTGCCTTTGGCGCTGCAATCGGCAGTTTTTTAAATGTGTGTATTTACCGCCTGCCAAAAAATGAATCCCTATGGCGGAATCAATCCCACTGTATGACCTGCGGCACACCAATCCGAAAGCGTGATCTGGTACCAATTTTCAGCTGGTGCCGGCTCCGCGGAAAGTGTCACAGCTGCGGCGCAAAGATTCCGTTCCGCTACACCCTGGTAGAAAGCCTGAATGCAGTACTCTACGTTCTGGTATTTGCCTGGTTCGGCATTCTGGAAAATCCTCTTCCGGCAGTTTTCGTCTGCCTGCTCTTTTCGGCGCTGATTGTGGTTTTTTTCATGGATTTGGACACACAGCTGATCAATCTGGGCGTAACCGGGTTTATTGCCCTGCTCGGCCTGGGAAAAACCGTCTATGATCTGATCTTTCACACCGGCACGCTGCTTTCCCACGGAATTGGCGCAATAGCAGCTTTTTTACCCCTTCTGCTCCTGGTGGTTCTCTCCGGAGAACGTGCCATGGGATGGGGAGATGCTTATCTGATGCTGGCCGCCGGACTGTTTCTGGGCGGAAAGGCCGTTATTGTAGCACTGTTTCTGGGATTGCTTCTGGGCGCAGTGTTCGGAATGATTCACAAGGTGCGCACCGGGGATTCTAAGTTTGCATTCGGCCCGTATCTCTCTATCGGAATCGCCCTGAGCGTTTTTATCGGCCAGCCCATTGCGGACTGGTATCTGCATCTGCTGGGCTTCTAAGCCGCTTTTTTCCTGCAACACAAAATGCCGCAGAGACCTTTTCTACTAGGTTCTGCGGCATTTTTCTACGTGTACAAATGATGTTATCCGGCGGAATCGGCAACAACTCCGCTGACATGAATGGTATAGTTTGTCATACCCTTCGACTTCCAGAAGAACCACTGCTGTGTCTGGACGGTATAGTTCGACTTTTTGCTCAGTGTCACAGTGCCTACACGAACAGCATACGCATTTGTAAGCGTATAGCCGTCCTTGGGTGTAATCACAAAGCGGCATGCGCCGGTCTGATCGAACAGCGGCGTATCGAACTGAATGTCACAAACTGCTGCACTCTCTGCATCCAGTCCCACATTCAGGCCGTTCTCACTGGCGGCAATCGGAGCCGGTTCTGTTGTGGTCGTGGTGGTTGTAGTGGATACAGCGGGTTCGGTGGTGGTGACGGTAGTAGTCGTTGCAGTTTCCTGCAATGCCTTTTCACGTCGCACAAGCTGCAAAAGATCGCCGATTGTCTGCCCTCTGACATAACGCTTTACCAGCCGGCTTCCGTTGGAAAGATCCAGCGGATTTGCAGTATAGGCAATGCCGTTGTAAATCCAGATCTCATGCAGTCCGCCTGTCACCTGTGCATAGGTAATTTCATAGTGATAATTTTCTATATAAACATTGTTTTGCCATTCATTTCCGAATACCGGAGACAGCATTTCGTCATTCAAAGCATTCTTTAAATTGTCACTGTTTAGATTCTGATTGCTTGCATTTTTCGGATAAATCGAAACAAAATGATTGCTTTGCTCGAATTTATACAGATTAAAGTCTGTATCCGTCTGATAAGCAGCAGGATTTCCCCCATTTGGGATACCGGATTCTACATTACCAGTAATCCGAAGGACATTAAAACTGCTGTCTCCCTGCAAATAGTGAATATAAAGTTCATCATCCAGGAATTCGACATCCTTATAAACAAATGTTACAGATACCAGTTGACTGTCACTGAAACTTCCATTCTTCCAGATCTTCAGATATTTCTTAGGCGCGCCATTGCTGCAATCCACTGTAAATGTACCATCTGTCAAATCATTTGTTTCAAATGCACCCTGTCCCTGATAGTTCCATCCATTTTCTTCTGTAAAGGCATATCCCCAAGAATTCGCACTTGTTCCGGCGGCAGAATCCTGAATCTGGATAATGACCTGTTCCACATAACGATATCTCGGAATTTCTATGGCTCGCTTAAACGCCACATCCGTCACCACCGTAGTCTGTGCACCTTCTCCGGAAGAGGACGTACTTGTGGTCACAGTTGTTTCAGTAGAGGATGCTGTTGTACTGGTAGTCAGTGTTGTGCTCGTAGTCGAAGCCGTGCTGGCCGTGGTAGTCGTACTTGTGCGCAGATATGTACTTGTTGCGCTGGCTGTAGTGGTTGTGGTTGCTGTTGTAGTTGTTGTGGTGGTAGTGGTTGTTGTAGTTGCTGTTGTTGTGGTAACGGTGGCAGTTGTGCTGGTTGTGGCAGAAGTTGTTGTCGTTGTCGGAATTGTAACCGTAGTAGTTGTTGTTTCCGGCTCTGCTGTTGCCGGCGGCAATGTGGTTGTCACAGCCGGTGTAGTCGTGGTTACGGCCGGATCAGCCGGCGGCGCAGGTGCGTCTAAAATCTCATAGGTAATGTCCCTTGCATTAACACCGGTGCAATAGAGGTGTACAACGCCGTCTGCCACGATCTGCTGATAATTCACCATTTGATTCAGGTAGAAGGTATTTGAGCCGTAAATGCTGTTATAACCTACCGGATTGTAGTCCTTGTCATATACCTGATAGGACAAATCCTTGTTGAACAGCAGGTGCATGTTACCGATATTGGAAGCGGTGATATAGTCACACTTCGACCAGTCCAATGTGATGTTGGCGTAGTTGTTGTCACCGTTGATGGTGAGAACAGGCTTAAAGGTTTCTGTATACTCTTCGTAATTGGTATTCTCACTATAATCAATACTCATATCCACATCGACATCTGCACTGGTTGCGCCTGATGTCCACAAATTACTCCGAAAAACAAATTTCAAAAAGGGATATCGGCTATAGGTCATTACCATTTTAATTTTGGCAGTAGACTCGTCTACCTGTTCAATCCAGTAATTTCCGCCTTCTTCCGGCCTTCCGTAAACAAATGTTTCTGCACCAATGTTTCCATATTTCACGCCGTCATAGCCATCATAGGACTTGTTTTGTCCAACACTTACAACACTGTAATCCTGGTTTGCAGCTGCCTGAATCAATGCAGCCACATCTACATTGCGCAATGTAATACTCAGCTTATCTCCGACAGAATATCCACATTTCGAGATATCTATATAAATTGAGGTATTCCAACTCTGTTTATCCACTTCAAACCGATTGGAAAAGTCAGTAACTCGCTTTCCGTTATCCGAATAAGCCAGAAAGTTCGTCTTTTCAGGCACACATGTTGCTATTCCCATATTGGTGCCTTCTACATAGAGCCATCCTCTGCTGGATTCAGCATCGGATGAATTTTTTAACAGCACCCGATACTTGATTTTGGTATCATTTGTGAATGAGCCATCTGCATTTACAACAATGGTATCATCATACTTTTCCTGAAAGGCAGTAATATAATCTGGATTTCCGCTTGTATTAAAAGTACCTTTTCCATCTGCAAAAATATCACTGTATTTTACCCATCCATGATCGTACATCAGTGCACTGTCATAAATTTTGTTCCCGTCTGCATCCGCATCGATAAAATTTATATCATCTGTATTACTGTCGTCTCCAATGTAGATATAAATGTTATCCCAAGTCTGGCTATGGCTATTGTTATATCCTGTAACTGCGTACTGTCGGCCATCACCGGCACCATCTAAGGTGTACATCAGTGGAAATGCATAGCTGTTCGCCGGCCACCACTGCGTCTGACGATAAGGCAAAAAATAGGATAAATCAAATTGCACAAACTTACAGCTATTTGAAACATAGTCTGTCAAATTTACAATCGTTGTATCCGGTGCCCACCATCCGCTGATGGTGCCATCTTTTGTAAAATCATTCTCAGGGTGATCTTTCCCCCAAGCTTCCCAATAGGATTTGGTATTTACCCGATCATCTAAATGACTCCATCCGCTTGTATTCGAAGTGGAAATTTTAGTGATGGTTTTAGGATACTGCGCATTATTTGCAAAATTCGTCTTCAGCACCACATCACAGGACTTTTCCGCAGTAACCGCAGAATAACCCTCACAGCTTGCGGAAATCTCCACTTTCTGACTGGTATTGCTGTTGTTGCTGTATGTCAGTGTCAGCTGATAGACCACATTGGCATCATTGCTGGCGCCGGAAATCCGATATACCTTCGTGTTGTTCTCGTCAGAAACATTGGTCACCGTTCTGGAGGAATCTGAACGAAGCAGCTCTTCCGCACGGGTCTGCACCTCCTGCCAGTTCCAGTAGCGCGTCTTGGGCAGGCCGGTCTGCACTTCATCCACCAGCTGATTCAGGGCGGTCTGGTAATTCTGAATCTTCGCCGCCTGCACATAGGCAGAGATATTCGGGGCGCAAAGTGCCGCCAGAATCGACATAATGACCAGCACTACAACCAATTCCACCAACGAGAAACCTTTTTTATTTCGTTTCATTTTGCTCACCTCAATCAGAATTTTTCTTCAGATGTGCCCCGCCTGCATGCCCGTGCTCAGCTCAGCAAATCCAGTATTTCGTTCTTATTGTTGGATACCCGGACAGCATCCTCTCTCTGAATCACGCCCTGACGCACCAGTCGTGCCAGATCTGCATTCAGGGTATGCATGCCCATTGCGGCACCAGACTGCATCACAGTAGCCAGCTGGAAGCACTTGTTATCCCGAATCAGGCTGCCGACCGCATCGGTTCCCACCAGAATTTCAGTCGCTGCCACACGGCCGCCGCCGGCTGCCAGGGGAATCAGCGCCTGTGTGATAACGCCCTTTAAAATGGTGGAAAGCTGCGTACGGATCTGGTTCTGCGCATGGGGCGGACAGCTGTCAATGATTCTGTCCAGCGTCTGTGCGGCACCGGTGGTATGCAGGGTAGACATAACCAGGTGTCCGGTTTCTGCGGCGGTGACTGCGGCGGAAATCGTCTCGTAGTCACGCATTTCTCCCACCAGAATTACATCCGGGTCTTCACGCAGCGCAGAACGCAGAGAAGCGGCAAAGCTCTTTGTATCTGCGCCGATTTCCCGCTGATGAATGACAGACAGGCCGGAATTGTACACATATTCCACCGGATCCTCAATGGTAATAATATGCTCAGACCGGTTTTTGTTGATATAGTCGATCATGGCAGAAAGTGTGGTAGATTTACCGCTTCCGGTAGGGCCGGTTACCAGAATCAGTCCTCTGGGCTGATCTGCCAGTTCCTGCAATACCTTCGGCATTTTCAGCTGTTCCAGCGTAGGAATGGTATTGTTCAGCAGTCGGATGGTAGCCGCCACCTTTTTCATCTGCCGGAACACATTGACACGCTGCCGGCAATAATCCGGTGTTTCAATGGCAAAGTCCACATCGTCACCGTCTTTCAGCTGCCGGAGCTGTGCCTCGTCCATCATGGAGAGAATCATTTCTCTTGTCTCTGCTGCCGAGAAGGAAAAGCCGCTGTCCATCAGCTTTCCGTGAATCCGGAAGGAAACCGGCATTCCCTCACTGATATGAATATCAGAACAGCTTCTTTCCCGTGCCTTCATAATGAGTTCATTCATTGTCATAATGGTATTGTTCCTTTCTTAGTCTGAATAATAGGCGATTTTCATAACTTCTTCCGGCGTGGTGACACCCTTTTCCACCAGTTCGATGGCGCTGTCCAGAAGGCTGCGCATCCCCTGGCTTTCTCTGGCATAATCCAACATTTCCTGGCTGTCTGCACTCCGTGCAATCATTCGTTTCAGCTTTTTGTCAATATACACCATTTCATGGATGGAAATTCTGCCCTTGTATCCGGTATTATTGCAGGCCTTACAGCCCTTTCCCCGGCTGATCATGGGAATCTGATCCCCTACGATTGCAATATCCTCCGCTGTGGCCGGTGTTTCATATTTACAGAACGGGCACACCTTACGCACCAGACGCTGTGCCACAATTCCCACAACGGAGTTGGAAATCAGGTACGGTGCAACGCCCATATCCGCCAGACGGACAATTGATGAAATGGCATCATTGGTATGCAGGGTGGAGACAACCAGGTGTCCTGTAATCGCAGAGCGGACAGAAATTTCCGCCGTTTCTGCATCACGGGTTTCGCCAATCATGATAATATCCGGGTCCTGCCGCAACAGTGCACGCAGTCCCACTGCAAAGGTCATTCCGGCGGCCACATTTACCGAGGTCTGGGTAATATTCGGCAAATCCTTTTCCACCGGGTCTTCAATGGTGGAAATATTTACGGGACGCTGTGCCAGATGCTGCAATACCATATACAAGGTGGTAGTTTTTCCGGAACCGGTAGGCCCGGTAATATAGATGATTCCATTGGGTGCCGACATCATTTTCATCAGCATGTTATAGGAATATTCATTCATACCAAAGTGGCCTGCGTGATCAATCTTTGTATCCGAGGTCAGATAACGCAGTACGATTTTTTCCCCGTGTGTGGTGGGCAGTACGGAAATACGCATGCTGATATCCAGACCCTCCAGTACCACATGAAAGTTACCGTCCTGCGGAATTCGCTTTTCTGCAATGTTCAGATTGCTCATGATCTTAATTCTGGCAACAATGGAATTGTGCAGCGCTTTTTCCAGGGTTAAGTAGCTTACCATCTGGCCGTCAATCCGCATCCGAACCTGTGTAAAGTCCTTAAACGGTTCAATATGAATATCGCTGGCATTGGTGCTGTAGCCGCGCACCAGCAGCGAATTGATCAGCTTAATAATCGGGACATCATCATCCGCATCATCTGCTGTCAGCTGCGGAACTTCAATCTCTTCTGCGGAAATATTGGCTTTTTTAGCGGCCTGTTTGGTGCTGATTTCCGCATAGTAATATTCAATTGCCTTGCGGATTTTCATTTCCTCACAGAGGAGCACTTCCAGGGGCATATCCACGATCTGGCGAATATCCTCCTGCGCATAAAAGTTCAGCGGATCTGACATCACCAGCTGCAAACGATTATCAATTTCTGAAACTGCAATCACGTGATACTTTTCTGCCAGCTGTTTCGGTACCTTGGCAACTGTATCTACATTGACTTCATATTCTTCCAGGTTAACCATTTGCAGATCCAGTTTTTTCCCTAACGCCTGCAAAACCTGTGTCTCTGTCACAAAGCCCATTTCCTGCAATAGCGTTCCAAACCGCATTTTTTTCCCGGTCTGTGATTTTTGATATTGCAGCGCCTGATCAATCTGATCCTGCGTAATATATCCGTACTCTTTTAATACTTCACCAATGGGTAAATTCTGCAATGTTCTCACCTTTTTCTTGATACAATTTTCGGCATTCGCCGCCGCTTATTCCAGACAATTGATGTACAGCTTACTGTCCGGGCCTGCACTGCTGTAATGTACTTCACCTGCGGACGGCAGAGAATTCTTCAGGAGAATGGTTCGGTTTTCAGAATAATATGTCGTTCCGTACCGCTGTATTTCCAAATGAATCACAATGGTATTTCCGCTGCCGTTTACAGTAATCAATGCCTGATATTTTCCAAGCTTACAGATATCATTTTCAGATGCAGAGGAATACACCGGCGGATCATTGGAGTACTGTATTTTTTCAGAGGCTTTTAGCACATAATCTCCGCTGTCCGGATCCTGATCTGTCCACAGCAGCATCTGGTATGCGCAATTTTCATCGCCGACCGGAAAATCCGTGCCGCTTTGCACCTGAATATCCTTCGCATACTCCAGGTTTTCCTGGAGCTGTTCCATCACCGCGAGCCCCTTTGTCTGCGCCGTCAGCGTAATCACATTCCGGCAAAAAAAGCGCATAGCACTCAGCAGAATTCCGGAGGCGGAGACAATCAGAATTCCAATCAGCAAAACGGTTATGGTTTCTTCAGCCAGTGTGAAGCCCTTTCGGTTCCAGTTTCGTTTTCCCATACTGCTCCACTCCTCTTAGGATTCCGGCGGCTCATACTTCACAAAATAGGGAGAAGCATGGGAAACAGCCGGCACTGTGCTGACAGAGCCATCTTCTCCTGTTATGGTCACTGTCACATCCTGTGTTGTTTGCAGCTGTTCCTCTGCGTGACTCCGCTGCTGATTTTTCAGCTTTGCACCGGAATTGATATAACGGGAACCGCTTGCAATTCCAATCATGCCAATGGCAAGGGAAAGCGAAATCATGGCAAAGGAAATAATTACTTCTGCTACGGTCATGCCCTTTTGATTCGATTTCATAGACTGCACCTCCTGCCGCTGCATCATTACAAATGATAATATCCTGCAAAGACCCAGCCGGTTCCGTCATAATTTGTCAGCTTTGCACACACCTGTGCCAGTTCTTCGGTTTTTCCTCCGGTGGTTTTCCGCGTCACCTTTGCCGTTAAGTAGATCTCACCCATATTTTTGGAAGCATCCGGATTTTCCGTTCCGTCACCGCCGGAACTGGTCACAACCATGGAATGATTTACAGTAACCACACAGTCCCAGTTTCCGGCATCCGGAAACGTAATCATATATGTTTTGGTGGCATTATCCGATGTTACATATGCACTGGACGCACCATTTTCACAAATATCGGTTTGTATCAGATCAATGGCAGATTCTGCATAGAGCTTCGCCTGAATCCGGTAATTTTCCTTTCGTTCCTGCATATAGTAGGCACGCCCCAGAAAAATAACACCGCTGGAAATCAAAGAAATCATCAGCATTACCAGCACAGCCCAGAGCATCGCGGATCCTTTTTTCTGCTGCAATTGTTTCATGCATCATCACCCAACCGTGTTTGCTGTTGTTTCCAGCATGTTTTCTGTACCCGGAACCTCCTCTTCGGATTCCGTATCCTTCGCCAACGGATCCTTGTACATATATGCAGTAATCGTCATGGTAAAGCTGTAGTAATCCTGTAGCTTTCGGCTTTCCGCATTGTCAGAAGTCAGGCTTTGATCCTGAATGGAATTGAAGGTGATGTCCTGAAGCTGCAAAAACGAAACGCCATTGACAAACTGCACCAGCTGTACAATGTCCTCATAGTTTCCTTCTATTGTATAGACATAGTCACAGGTATATTCACCGGTTGCCGTATAGGAAGCGACTGTCGCCGCATCAATATCACTGCCGGAAGAAGTGGTCGTATTGCTTCCGTCTGCCGTTCCTTCTCTTGCGGCATCTACCAGCTTCGGATCAGCCTGCACCAGGTTGTTTTCTGCATCCATATAATACTGCATCTGGGATGAAATCGAGAGATTAGTGATAGTGGCACCGCACTCCCGAATCACAAAGGTCATAAAACGATCCACCTGATTTGTCGCTGTCAGTGGAAACAAGCGTTTTGTCTCCTCACTGTTCTTTTCCTTCCAGCCTTCCAGCGCAGTCATGTTCTGATCATAGCTGTTTCCCTGCTGCACCAGCGCATCATACTGCGTCTGCAATGTCTGGATTTTTTCCTTATAGCCAGATGCATCCTTGAGCATTGGTTTGATTAAAAACTGTACATAGCAGACAAGGACTAAAAGCACGCCCAGCACTGCCAGCAGAATAGCCTGTTTTCTTGTAATTTCTGTTGTCATGGCGTTACCTCCGTTGTGACATCGGTAGGTGTTTCCGTATAAACATGTTCCACAAATGTTGCCAGCACCTCATAAGTATACACCCCGTCCGTCAATGTATAGCCCGAATAGGACACATTTGAAAAAGCATCCAAATTCCGCAGACTTTTTACAAATGCAGAAACGCTCTGGCTGCTGATGGATTCTGCTGTGATATGAAGCACAGTGCCGTCAAAGGAAAGGCCGGTGATGCTGGCGATTGTCTCATTTTGTGCAGTTTCACAGCTTTTCAGCTGATCTACAAGATCTGTGGTAAAATCATCGTTATAATACCGGGAGGAGTCGATCTGCTTCCGAAGCTCGGTATAGGCATTGCCGGCTGTCCGTTCTACAGCAATATCCGCTGCAACGGCATCCGCATTCTTGATCTTTTCCCGGAGATCACTGTCATTTGCCTTTTGCTCCATTTCAGTTACCAGCTTACTCTGGGTATCCTTATAGATCTTTGTTCCCACAAATCCGCCTGCGAGGAGGACAACTGCCGCCGCTCCCAAAACTACATACAGAGCACCTTTTTTCATGGTATTCTTTTTTGGCGCGACAACCAGCGGATACAGGTTAATATCCTTTTTGGGTGTTTTTCCCATTGAAAGTCCCTCCTCTTTTGTTAATTGGAATAGCGAATCAGGCTGCCCAGCAGGATGCAGTATTCCGCAGGCCGCATATTTTCCGGGAGCGTAATTTCCGCAGGTGTATATTCTGGGAAAGTCCGCACCTGTACATGAAAGTTCTCTTCAAACCGGGGAAACAGCGGTACTGCTGCATCCGGAAAGCCACTCAGATAAAATTCCGTGATATCAGAGCCGGTCTGCTCCGACTTATTAAACTGGATGATGCTGTTGATGTTCTGGCCGATTTCCCGTTCAAATCCGGGATCTTCCGGTTCTGCCAGAATCCGGCTTCGCCGGGTCATTACGAAATTGTCATTGGAGAAGAGACACTGCATCAGCATGTTCTTATCCAGAATGAACACAGCATAGGTTTTTCCCTGGAGCGATTTGAACCGCTTCATCAGCTTAATCAGACAGTTCTGCACCAGATCAATGACTTCCAGATCAATCTTTGCCTCTTTAAAGAGATTGACATAACTCATGATGAATTCCTTCGTGGACAGCACTGCCAGAATGCTGCATGTACCATCTGGATTTTTCAGGTTAGTAACCGAGTAATCCACAATCAGATTCTGGATATTCTCCATATCCCGGAATTCGGTACGAATCAGCCCCGGTATATTTTTCGGCGCAGTCTGGGGAATTTTCATCGGCTTTACCGTAACGGAGCTGCCGTTTACCACCAGATGCACACCTTTTGACGGGAGGTTGTATTTCTGCCACATCTGGGTAATGGTGTTTTGCAGAGAAAAAGCGTTCATAATAATGCCGTTTAGGATACAGCCTTCTTCCAGCGGTTCTTCGCAAACGCTCTGCACCTGAAGCCGGTTTTTGACATAGCTTCCTAACAACACCTGTATTTTATTATTGGAAATATAGACATGTACAGACATATCGTTTTTCACAGAAACTCATCTCCTTTTCAGATTGCCGCAACGGTTCAATGCCGCAGGAAAACGCGGATATGATCCAGCATTTGCGGCAGCAGCGCCTGCAATGCGCCTGTATTTTCATCGATATTGCCGTACATGGAGTACATGGGAACCAATACAGAAACCATAACAGTTGCCACCACAATACCCAGAATTACAATCATCAGCGGTTCAATAATCGACATCATAGACTTAATCGCGGCGCTGGACTCATATTCATAGTCATCCGCAGTGGAAATCAGCATGGCATCCAGCTTACCGGTTTCTTCGCCGACTTTTACTGTATCGCCCAGCTTGCTGTCGAAGCCGTCCATGCCCTTAATCGCATCGGACAGAGCGTTTCCCACACGGATGCTCTTAATGCAGGTATCAAACTGGGAGCGGAGATAGCTGTTGTTCACTGTATCTCTGGAAATCTGAATGGCGTTCAGAATCGAAAGGCCGCTGGTGTAAAGAGAGGCCAGTGTCCGGGAAAAGCTGGCTGTATAGACAATCCGCACCAGATTCCCGATTTTCGGGAGATGCACTGCCAAGCGATCCAGTTTCAGCCGTGTCGCAGGAGTACGTATCAGGAAGATAAAGAGCACCACAATTCCCGCAGCCACACCCAATGCCACATACCAGTAATGGGTAAGAAAATTACTCATGCCCATCATAATTTTCGTCATCAGGGGCAATTCCATATCGGTGAACATATCGCCGAACATGGGAATAATAAATGTAAACATAACGATAATTACCAGCACCAGCAAAATCGCCAGCACACACGGATACGCAAGCGCGCCCTTTACCTGAGAGCGGATGCGCTGCTGCTTTTGGAAATGTGTTCCCATATTGAGGAATGTCTCCCCAATTTTACCGCTGGCCTCGCCGGCGCGCACCATGCTGATGAGCAGTTCCGGAAATATTTTTCCCTGGTCTGCCATAGCTTCCGAGAGCGCCTTTCCGTGTTTCAGATCCGTAGAAATTTCACTGAAAACCTTTTTGGCCACTTTAGAGCAGCTGGAACGATTGGCAATGATATTAAAGGACTGAATGACAGAAACGCCGGCTTCCAGCAAGCTGCCCAGCTGACGGCAAAAATCGGTCAGTTCCTTCGGTTTCAGCTTTGCGCCGAAAGAAGTGCGGTTTGTCTGGCTGTAGTCCAGCAGGAACAGGTCCTTCTTTTTCAGCTCGTTGAGAAGCGCCTCCGGGTCGCTGGCCATCATTGTACCACGCACCATCTTTCCGCTCAGTGCCGTGGCGCGGTATTTATAGTTCGGCAAGTTCATTCACCCTCTTTCAAAAATTCAGGAAAAGCACAGCATGCGCTCTGCCACTTTTTCTTCCAGCAGATCACAAATCCCCCGGAAATTCCGGTCAATTGCACTGTTCGGAAACCGCAGCACCTCTAACTGATACTGCTCCAGAATCTCCGTCCGCACGCTGTCATACTCCTCCCCGTCCACCGTAAAATGCTGCGCACCGTCCAGTTCGATGATGAGACGGGCAGAATAGCAGAAAAAATCCACAATATAGTGATCAATGACTCGCTGGCGATACCATTTTTCCGGCGTATTTCGCAAGTAATCATACCACAGCTTTTTCTCTTGCCGTGTCATATTTTTTCGAAGTGCCCTGGCCGTTCCTTTCAGCGCACTGTTATAACCAGTAAAAAAATGATAACCATGCTCCGGACGCATACCGCACTCCTTTCTACTTCAAAAACAAAATTCTTTCAAAGGGAAAGCACCTCATAAGGCTCCCCTGTAGGGCACCCGAAGGGCGTGCCTTGTGCTGAGCTGGCAAGCCGTAGGCTTGACTGAGGGGTTATTCCATGAAGCCTTTTCACATGAGAAAAAGATTCCAGCCGAAACCCTTCCACCGCCTAGCGGCGGTCCCCCTTCCCTAGAGGGAAGGCTTTTTTGGGAAAGGGGAAAAGTACCTCATAAGGCTCCCCTGTAGGGGAGCTGGCAGTGCGTAGCACTGACTGAGGGGTTACTTGTGAAAGCTTTACCATTGAGAAAAGATTCCAGCCGAAACCCTTCCGCCGCCTAACGGCGGTTCCCCTTCCCTAGAGGGAAGGCTTATCCCCGTCCCCTTCACCAATTTCCCATTCAAAATGTGCAGAAAAGGATACAGGATGACTTTCCTTTAAAATACAACAAAGCACCCAGCACCCAATGTGCTGAATGCTTTGTTATTGTCTTAAATGTTATTAAGCGTATAAAGCTTAAACGACCTCATAATTGCTACCATTGTAATAAACGGCATCATCACCATTTTCATAGCAAAGAGCAGAAACCTTGCCATCGGTAATCTGGAAATAAGTCACATCACCCGGCACCTCGGACAACAGTTCAACTGTATCAAAAATGCCTTGTGCATCATCAGTAGTAACTGTATGAGCACCATTCTTATTTGCAGCAGCACCTTTCTTGCCAGTCAATGTACCAAATGTAGCACTTTCGGCACTATTATAAATAGTCAATGTGACATTTGAACCTGTAGCCTTACTAATGTATTGTCCACTTGTATCAGCAAAAGCAGAAGATGCAATTGTTTGTGCAGCGGATACAGCAGAAGCCGCCTCGTTTTTTACGTTAGATTGACGAGTCTGACGAATATAACCAATCAAAGTCGGAACCAATGCAGCGGCCAAAATTGCCATGATTACCAGGCAGACGATCAATTCTATCAGCGAGAAGCCCTTGCGGTTCTTGTTCTTTTTCTTCATTGCTGTGTTAAAAACGTTCATCGGGGTTTTCATATTAAACTCCACCTTTCAAGTTAAGTTAAAAAATTAAAAATAAGTTTTTGCCTCTGCATCTGTTCATATTAGCCGGCATTTTCAGACCGAGGACTTTATCATTTTGAGGAGATCTTATCAACGTCCTCTCCCCTGAGTGCATTTAAATTATACCATGCTACGGCAATTTTGTCAATACTATTTGTTGAACTTCCACATTTTTGACAACATGGCATTATACTTTTTGTATAGTTTTACTTTTATAAGTAAAACCCATGGAAAACGCGTTGCTTTTCCATTCCATTTACTGGCACTTTACATGTTCTACGAACTTCTTTCCGTTCTTTCTCCCTCTCGTGTCAAAAAAAAATCCAATCCACACACTTCTTTTACACATTTGGATATGTATGGTTCTCTCACTTTTTGTTTAATTCCCATGAAATCAGTCGGCTTCCGCCAGTCCCCTCGCACGTCCGCTTCCTTTTCTCCCTTTTTTTCAGACAATATTGCGGTAGGTTATGGTGCGCTCTTCGGTTGCCCTACAGGGGAGCCGAAGCAGAATACTTTCCCTTTCCAAAAAAGCCTTCCCTCTAGGGAAAGGGGACCGCCGACAGGCGGTGGTGGGGTTTCCAACTGAAATCTTTTCTCAACGGTAAATCTCTCACAAATCACCCCTCAGTCAAGCCTACGGCTTGCCAGCTCCCCTACAGGGGAGCCTAATCAGAATACTTTCCCTTTCCAAAAAAGCCTCCCCTCTAGGGGAGGGGGACCGCCGACAGACGGTGGTGGGGTTCCCCCAGCACATTTTAAAAAAAAGGTTTACGAACTCGCCAAAATATGATATACTATATAAGAACCTGTCTTCACAAGCGTATACAAGTGTCTTGTGAAGACAGGTTCTAAGAAACACCGCTCGCAGGAGCGAATCCATCAGGAGGCGATCTTTTGACATATCAACAGCCGTGGGAAACCGGATATGCGCCGAAAGCTGCTCCGCCGGAGCCGGACAGCCGCATTTCGGAAATCGATCCCCAAAATCCATTTGAAAACACGCTGGAAAACCCGGAATACCGCATGGACTATCGGCGCACACTGCCCCAGATTCTGCTGCCAGGCTACCAGATCCCCCTTTTCCCGGAACGGGACGAGCGAAAAGCCATCCGCAAAAGCTTCAACACTGCCGGCTTTTGGATTTTCATGAGCTGTGTGCTGGAACAAGTACTTTTTTTGGTGCTGATGCTGGTTATTTTCCTGTGCATGGGCGTATCCCCGGGACAATATCTGTTCGGGCTTAGTGACAAAGCGCAGGCGTATTTCCAGAACTCTTCCCTGCTCATTGCACTGAACGGCCTGCTCTTTTCCGTTTTAAATACGAGTATCGCGCTGATTGGCTGCCGCCGGATGCGGATTGCCCCCCGGAGTCTCTTCCAGACGAAAGATCTCCGCGCCGGCACTGCAATCCGCTACATCATTACCGGAATCAGCCTGCAATGTGTGGCCGGCCTGGCATATACTGCCCTGGAAAGCATTTTTTCCGTCAGCGGTCAGCTGGCCGAAGCGGATTTCAGCTATTTCCAGAGCGGAAAGTCCATCATTGCCACCATGCTCTACACCTGTATTCTCGCACCAGTAACTGAAGAAATGCTGTACCGTGGCTTTCTGATGAAAACTCTCTCCCGGGTGGGCTGCCGCTTTGCGATTATTGTCAGCGCCCTGATGTTCGGCATGGCACACGGCAACATCAGCCAGATGATGCTGGGTGTTCTGGTGGGGCTGTTCCTGGGAAAAATCGACATGCGCCACAATTCCCTCCTGCCGTCCATTCTGGTACATATGGGAATTAACACCACTTCCATGATTCTGAACCTGCTGCAATATTACAGCGATTCCTCCCTTGGAACCCTGCTGCTGGGGCTGTCCGGCATGTTCTACTATGCCATTGCGCTCCTCGGCATCATCTTCTGGTTCTGGAAAGAACGGAAGCAGCCGCTCCCCTATCCTACACAAAAGCAATGCACCCGAAACCGGATTTTCTGGTCATCTCCCTGGCTCCTGACCGCTTTCGGACTGCTGATCACTCTCACCATTTACAATCAACTTGCCGCCTGACGCACAAAGAAAGGACAAACGATTATGGAACGTTTTATTGCATGGGTTATCCGCCGCCTTCCCAAACCGCTGCAAAAGCTGTGGTATGACCACGAATCTGTCTGGATGTACATTATTGTCGGCGGCCTCACCACACTGGTTTCTATCATTTTCCAGGCAATTCCCACGGCAATTTTCACCCGGGTGCATATGGCCGCCTGGCTGAACACCGGATTATCCACTACAATTTCCTGGATTTTTGCAGTTACCTTTGCATTCTTCACCAACAAAAAGTACGTGTTCAAAAGCAAAACGCACACCAAGTCTGCCTTCTGGAAGGAATGCTCCATGTTCTACGGCGCGCGCCTGGTCACCTACTTCCTGGAACTGGCCATTATGGAACTTGGCAATCACTTCTTTGCAACTGTAAACGGCGAGATTGTCACCTGGCGCACCGTTCTGGTCAAAATTGCCGCACAAATTGTAATTCTGGTAATCAACTACATTTTCAGCAAGCTGGTCATTTTCAAAAAGCGGGAAGAACCCGTCCCGCAAAAATAAAACACAACATTTTTGTATAAGCACACGCACGCCGGTCATACTGATGGTATGAAAGGAGTGCGTGTTTTATTATGGGTGTTGTTCTGATTCGTTCCCTGATTTTGTACATCGTTGTGATTTTCGGCGTTCGCCTGATGGGAAAGCGCCAGCTGGGAGAATTGCAGCCGTCCGAACTGGTAATCACAATCCTGATTTCCAATATCGCCACACTGCCTCTGGAAGACCCGGATATCCCCCTGATCATTGGCATCCTGCCGATTCTCACTCTGGTTTGCTATGAGGTCATTATGTCCTGGATCACGCTGCGCTCCCTGCGAATGCGCCGGATCATCTCCGGCCGCCCGAAAATTGTCATCCGAAACGGTCAGATCGAACAGGACACCCTACAGGATCTGCGGATTTCCGTAGATGATCTCATGACGGCACTCCGGGGCAATCAGGTGTTTGATCTGGAACAGGTACAGTTCGCCATTATGGAAACTACCGGAACCATTTCCGTTTATCTGAAAGCCGCACACCAGCCGCTCACGCCCAATGATCTCTCCCTGAAAAAAGTCGAACAAAATCCGCCGGCTGTCATTATCCAGGACGGATGCGTTATGGGAAAGTCTCTGGCTATGATCGGACAGAACACCGCCTGGCTGGAACAGCGTCTGGCTGAACACCATATGACCACAAAAGAGGTATTCGTAATGCTGGGAGATTCGGACGGAAACTGCACCATTATCCCAAGAAAGCGAGGCCGCACATCATGAAACGGGTAAAACTGGGGATTGCAATTCTGCTGCTGTTGGTGCTGCTGAGCATCGGAACCATGCTGACTGTACAGCACCAAACCAAAGCGCTCCTGGAGCAGCTGGACAACCTGGAGTCAATTGTAGATACCGGCGACCTGGAAGCGGCAGAAGCGCCCTTCACGGAATTTACGGCGCAATGGGAGCAAACGGAACGAATCCTGAACTTTGTGGTATGGCGTGACCGCATTGTCAGCGTAGACGAAACCATTTCTCACCTGGATCCGATGTGCAGTTCAGACTGTGACGAACTCAAATCTGAATTGCAGGAAGCACGCATGTGGATTCAGCGACTTCGGCAAGGAGAATTTCCGCTGCTGCGCAATATCTTCTAAGCGTCTTTTTCTGAAGAACTGACGCGAGAAACCCGTGTGAAAACAGGCAAGCACCTTTTCACACGGGTTTTTTTGAATGTTTCCGAGATTTAAAATTCTTTAATCGCAGTCTTCGCCTTATTGACAATGTTTTTGTCATTTTCATAGGTCAGGATGCTGGACGCATAGCCAATGTCTACCCAGCGGATTTCTGCAATCTCCTCTTCCTGCGGAACAAAGTCGTAATTCTTGGCACGGGCGATGAAGTACACCACTGTTTTTTGCGTATCCCGCTTGGGAAAATAGGAAACGGTCTCCCGAAATGTAGGATCGATCATAACATCAACAGAGGTTTCTTCTTTAATTTCCCGTATTGCAGTTTCAATTTCAGTTTCGCCGGCTTCCATATGTCCTTTTGGAAAAGACCAATGTCCGCTGTTAATATGTTTGATGAGCAGAATTTCAGTGTTTCCGTGAGATTTGCGGTATACAATTGCGCCGCAGGATTTTTCATGCTGCATGGAATCTTCCTTCTCCTTTATTTTGATGATTTGTTGTAATTAGTATAGCATATTTTGTAGCTTTTGTCTATAGGTTTTTTACACGGTACAAAAAGCGAAGTTTCCGGCAGTACAGCACGGCAAAGGGCACCACGCAAAAAACCGCCTCCTTTTGCAGAGACGGTTCTTTTCTTTGTACATCAATAAATGACTTTCTTTGCTGTATCTACAATAATATCCGCACACAGCTCCAGTCCCAGTGCACCGCTGTTCAGGCAGAGGTGATAATTGTCCTTGTCATACCAGTTTCCGCCGGTATTGATGCTGTAGAACGTTTCACGACGCTTGTCAGTTTTCCGCAGCATAGCTTCTGCACGGCGCGGATCTACATGATATTCCTGAATGGCGCGCTCAGAACGGGACTTGGTATCCGCATAGATAAACACATTAAACAGATGTTCCAGATCCCGGAGAATGTAGCTGGCACACCGGCCCACGATAACACAGTCTCCCTGCTCCGCCAGTTCCCGAATGATGTTGGTTTCGATGATATAAACCTTATCGGACAGGGGCAGGTTTTCTTCAATGGTACGGGTCGGGCTGGACGTCAGCATTAACGTATATAAAAAGCTCTTCGGTGCTGCTTCTTCTGCGGTTTCCAGATAATCCATAGAAACATTGCACCGTTCAGATGCCATTTTTAAAATTTCGCGGTTATAGCACGGAATCCCCAGACGATTTGCGATCAATTCGCCGATTTCCCGTCCGCCGCTTGCGTATTCTCGTTCAATTGTGATAATTCGATGACTCATAGAAATGCCTCCATCCTTGTGAATTGTATCGTCTGCACCTGTCTGCGCAGGCACCAACGATTTCGTATATATCATTATAACACATTTTCAGAAAAATTGCATGCTTTTGTATCAATTTTTTCGCAAATTCACAAATTTCTGCGTTTTCACTATTCAATTATTTAAGTTTTTGTGCAATTTCACAACAGATTACTGTACTGCATTCTGAATTGCCTGAATAATTTCAGGATAGTACCAGGTGCAGTCCTTCCGGTTCAGCAATGCAAAGCCGTCCTTCTTTTCTCCGCTGTCCCAGACGAAGCACTTAATACCCTTCTTCTTGGCAGCGCTGATATAATAACCGTACCATGCTACACGGGCAGAGGTGTTTTCATTCTTGTTGATTGCACCGCACTCGTCAATGATTACCGGTATGCCCTTGCTGATAAAGGTATCAGACAGATACTGGAAGGTGTCGTCCAGTTCTTTTTTATCTGCATCGCTGCCCCAGTCCGAACGGCTGTCCTCATTGCCGCAGAATTTCCACGGTGCATAGATGTGCAGGGAAACAATTACATGATCATCCTTCGGCACAATCAAGCCATTCACCGCGTTTTTCTCCACGGACTGCGCATATGTGGATACAATTACAGTACGATCCGTATTCGAGCCGCCGGAGCTGCGGACTGTGTCCACAAATGCTTGATACAGCGCATTGATTACATCATAGGATTCCTGCGTACCGCCGGTCCATTCTTCTGCGGAACCAATGACACGCGGTTCATTCATACCCTCAAAAATCAGGCGATGATCATAGTCCTGGAATTCAGCGCAGATCTGCTTCCAGATATTTGTGAGCGTTGCTTTATCGCTGTCCAGCTTGTCCTTTGTCGGGGTCAGCCACAGGGCATCGTCATGATGTACGTTCAGAATGACATACAGGCCATTCTGATAAGCATAGTCTACGATTTCCTTGACACGTGCCATCCAGTCCCCGTCAATGGTGCCGTCTGCCGACATGTGCTCGCCCCAGGTTACCGGAATCCGCACCGCATTGAAGCCTGCCTGCTGTACTGCATCAATCATTGCCTGTGTGGTTTTCGGATTTCCCCAGCCAGTCTCCGTGTCACTGGAAGAGGTATTATAGCTGTCCATGGTATTTCCCAGATTCCAGCCCACTCTAATATTTTCCACAATCTGTGCGCTGGACATAGCGTTTACTTCTTCCTTGGTGGGCGTGCTTCCGGAAACCGCAGCCACTTCACCGCCGCCGCTCTCCTCTTCGTTGGATTTCGGCTCTGTTGTCGTTGTGGCACCAGTGCTGTTGCTGTACCGGACGCTCACCTTGTCTAAGGTAATGCTGCCCTGATCGCTCCACCAGAAGCCCAGCATCAGATCCCCGTTGTTGTCAATGTTCTCCTTGACATCATCCGGAATAATCCAGGTAAGGGACAGATTGGAAGCGTCTGTGAAAACGCACACATTTTCTGTCTGGTACCAGCCCTTATCGGTTTCGCAGGAAGCGCCTTCTGTCACAGAAGCACCAAATGCGCCGGTAAATTTTCCAAGAGAGCCGCCGCCGGTGATATCAAAGGTAACGGTCTGGAGTGTATCATCTTCTCCGACAAGATCGGAAATCGGAATTTTTACCGTTTTTGCAGCTTCATCATTATAGCTGAGCGTTGCAGACGGACTGGTAGAATTGGTGCCGTCTACAGGCACTTCCCTGGTTCGGGTATAGGTGCAGACAATACTGGAAAGCTTTACCGTCTGCACATTGCTCCACCAGTGTCCGAACAGCACCTGTCCGCTGGGATCAATGTAGGACTGAATTTCCGTGGGCACATTCCAGGTGATCTCTGCATAAGCGCTGTTATAGGACTGCTCAAAGTCCGGTGCCTGATACCAGCCCTCATCAGTTGCGCTGGAACAATCCTCTGTTACAGAAACTCCAAATCCGCCCTTATAATCACCCAGGCTGGTATTGCCGTCCTCAGAATACACAATGAATGTAAAGGACTGTACCACATCGCCCTCTTCCAGGAAATTGCTGAGCTGTGCCTTATAGTTGTTTGTCGAATCACTCTCCCGGTTCAGCATGGCGTTGATGTCAGAAATTTCTGTTCCCAGTGTAGAGGATACCGTTTCTGTGGGGCTGACATGCACGGTTGTTGCTTCTGTTTCCGCTTCTGTTTCTGCCGGTTCGGCAGCAGAGCTTTCCTCCGCCGCAGTGGTTTTTTCGGCCTTGGAACTGCTGTCGTCGCCGGATGATTTTCCACACCCGGCAAAAGCAGTAGCTGTCATAGCACCGGCCAGGAGCAGTGCTGCGAGTTTTCTCCATTGCTTCATGTTTAGATTCCTTTCTATAGACAGGGGTGACCATCATCACCCATCAAAAAGGCGGTGAACGCCGGAACGCTTTCGCATTCCCAGCGCATTCACCGCCAATCTATTGCAAAATATGTATGCGCGTTTTCCGACAGTATTTCACACCGCAAGCGGCAATCCATACTACAAGCTACGTCAAAAAAGGGAAATCACAGCGGAATTAGTCTACTGTTACAATTTCACCCATCAGGTCGCGCGGTGCGCTGATTGCATTGGATTCATCGGTATCGATATGCATTGCAGTTGCATAATTCGGAGATACACGGCAAACCACGTCACCCAGAATGGCCTTACGGCCGTTGGTTTCTACCCGAACCCAAACGATATCCTTGTCCTTTACGCCTGCCTTTGCAGCATCTTCCGGTGTAAAGTGAATGTGACGCTTTGCAACAATTACGCCTTCTGCAATTTCCAGTTCGCCGGCCGGGCCGACAATCTTACATGCGCCGGAGCCTGCTACATCACCGGATTCCCGGATCGGAGCAGCGATACCGATAGAACGTGCATCTGTTGCAGACAGTTCTACCTGATTGGCGCTGCGGAACGGGCCAAGGATAGAAACATTCGGCAATTCCTTTTTCGGGCCGACAATTGTTACGCGCTCTTCACTGGCAAACTGTCCCGGCTGTGACAGCATTTTCTTTACAGTCAGTTCCTTGCCTTCTCCAAACAAAACAGCAAAAGCCTCCGCTGTCAGATGTACGTGTCTGGCAGAAGTCTCCACGATAAATTTCTCAGACATGATAAAAACCTCCAATAGGATGATTCAGCAGATGCCATTTCTTGTATTCTCTACAAAAAGCACTGCATTCTGTTTCTTATTGTACTACTTTTTTCCGGATTCGTCAAGAGGATTTCTGTAAAATCCGTGGAAAGCTGGCGAAAAAAACCAGCGAAGCCCTTGATTCTTCCTGCATTTTATGGTATGATAAAGAAATAGTATGAAAAGCTTGTCTGCATCCGCCGATTTTTCGTTGTTTTCGTCAGATTTTAGAAAATCTGCGAAAAGCGCACGGCAGCCTGCATGCACGCTGACTCTGCATCAAGCACAAAAACGATTTTTCTTTTATTTTATGTTCGGGAGGAACGACTTTTGTTTACTGTCATACCAATCTTAATCCTGGTGGCATTTTCTGCCCTGTTTTCCAGCACGGAAACAGCCTTTGCCTGCGTCAACAAAATCCGGCTCAAGCATATGGCGGATTCCGGTGACAAGCGCGCAGTACACGCTCTGGATATCGCAAACCGTTACGAACAGGCACTGACTGCAATTCTGGTGGGAAACAACGTAGTAAATATCGGTGCCTCTTCTCTTGCAACGATTTTCTTCACAGAACACTTTGGTTCTGCCGGTGCGGCAATTTCTACAATTGTTATGACAATCCTGGTTCTCACCTTCGGAGAAGTACTGCCGAAATCCTATGCCAAGTCGCATGCAGATAAGCTTGCACTGGCACTAGGTGGTATTCTTTCTAAGTTCACACGGCTCATGACACCGTTTGTCGTGCTCTTCGGTCTGCTGTCCCGTGCATTTAAGCCAAAGGAAGAAGCGCCTAGCGTCACAGAAGACGAATTAAAATACATCATTGACGAAATCGAAGAAGAAGGTGTCCTGGAAGAACAGGAAAGCGATCTGGTCATTTCAGCGCTCCAGTTTGATGAAACCTCGGTGAGTCAGATTTTGATTCCCCGTGTCCAGATTGTGGCACTCCCGGCGGATGCCACCATTGCAGATGCACAAAAGCTGTTTCTGGACAATCATTTTTCCCGGTTTCCCATCTATGAAAAGGATATGGACAACATTATCGGCATGATCACCAACAAGGATTTCTTCCGTCTGATCTGCGGCCAGTACCATTCCCTTTCCGACATTATCCAAAACGTGATTTACGTCCCGGAAACCAAGCGTATCAGCGATATTCTCCGGGATATGCAGCACGCCAAAACCCACCTGGCAATTGTTGTCGATCAATACGGCGGCACAAAGGGTATGGTTACGCTGGAAGATATCATTGAACAGCTGGTCGGTGACATCTATGATGAAAGCGATGAGGTGATACATGAGTTCCAGAAAACCGCACCGCACACCTACACCATTGCCGGCTCCTTCAGTATCAACGATGTATGTGCTGCGCTGGAAGAATGTGACGCGCCGCCGCAGATTCCGGAAACCGACTCCACCACTGTGGGAGGATGGATTATGGAACTGCTGGGGCACATCCCGGAATCCGGCGAAACCGCCGATTGGGAAAACTTCCACTTTACCGTCCTGGACGCTGAAAATCAGGCTGTCAAAACAATTCGTTTAAAGGTTACGCCCCCGGAATCGGAGGATGCAAAAGCCAACGCCTGAAAAACATTACACGCATAGAAAAAGCCTGTTCTCCCAATTTTCCGGGAAAACAGGCCTTTTTTATATCGTTTTATTGTTTTTTGTATTTAAACAGCATCAGCGCCACAACCACAGTCAGCACAACTGCAATCATGGTCGGGAACCAAGTATGTTCCGCGCCCGGCAAATCCAGGGTATTCATACCATAAAAGCTGAATACCATTGTCGGAATCGCCAGAATAATCGTCACCATTGTGAGTCGCCACATGACAATATTCAGGTTATTGGAGATGACAGAGCCGAAAGCATCCACCACACCGGACAAAATGCCTGAATAGATGCTGGCCATCTCTTGTGCCTGTTTCAACTCGATCAGCACGTCTTCCAGCAAATCCTGATCTTCCTCATAGAGTTTCACCACACGCCCTCGCAAAATCTTATTCATAGTGACATCATTGGACTTGAGAGATGTGGAAAAATAAATCAGGGATTTTTCCAGTTCCAGCATCTGCATCAACTCGTGATTTTTCATTGCCCCATGGAGTTTTCGCTGCATGGCGCTGGACGTTTTATCAATTTGTTTCAGATAGACCAGGAAAGAAGCCGTAATGTTCATCATCAGGCGCAGTACAAACTGTGTCCGGAACTGTGTCTGAATATTCCGGATTCTGCCGCTTACCACATCATCAATGATCTTGTTTTCCCGAAATGAAATGGTGAAAACATAGTGATTGGTCAGAATAATGCCAAGTGGCATGGTATAAAACACCAGGGTGTCGTCCTTATCGACTTCTGAAACCGCTGTATCGACAATAATCAGCGTCTGATCTTCTTCCTGTTCCACACGGGAGGATTCCTCTTCATCCAACGAGGATTTTAAAAAGTCGCTGTCCAGACCGTATGTGTCAATCAGCATTTTCCGTTCCTGCGCGGTGGGATCCACAACAGACACCCAACAGCCGGGTGTAATGGAGTCCAACTCAATCAAACGGTTTGCCACTGTTTTGTAGTATGAAATCAAACCGAATACCACCTTTCTGCAAGGCAGTTCAGCCGGATTTACGGCCGAAGCTGTCCCTGCAATGATTCAATTTACCGTTTTCCCTGCACGACAAGGGATATGGGTCAGCGTTCATGCCGTACCTCCTATCTTTTTTGATCTGCTTTTTCTGTATCTGCACATAACTGCATCTTATCTGCCATTCTATCATACGAAAAAGCGCAAGAAATTGTTTGCGGCACTTGCCTTGAAAAAAGAAAATGACTTTTTTCATACCCTTTTATTATAACAAAAAAAACTGCCTTTTGCAAGGCAGTTTTTTGTTTTTTTCAGTTTTTTCTCAGGAAATTAAAAAAAGTATAGAAATGTTATTTTTGGATTTCCTCCCGCAGGCGATCTTTAATTCCTTCGAAAATCACATTTTTGGCGTGCACCGCCTGTTCCTTTGTGGCTGCTGGAATTCCCTTCAGCGGATAGTCAATGCCCAGATTCTCATACTTGACTTCGCCCATAGTATGATACGGCAAAACATCCAGCGCCTTCAGATTCTCCAGGCCGCCGATAAAGTGTCCCAACCGGCGCAGAAAAACGTCATTCAGTGTAATGCCCGGCACGACAACATGCCGAATCCAGACCGGCACCTTCTTTTCATTCAGATACTCCGCAAATTCCAGAATATGCTGATTGCTCTGACCGGTCAATTTCCGATGCTCTGCATCATCAATGTGCTTGATATCCAGCATTACCAGATCTGTAGCCGCCATTAAACGATCGAACTCCGGACGGCGCTCCTGCCGGAACAAAATGCCGGAGGAATCCAGACATGTGTGAATGCCTCTTTTCTTGGCCGTTTCAAACAGCTCTGTGAGGAACTCCATCTGCACCAGCGGTTCGCCGCCGGTCGCTGTGATACCGCCGTCATGCAAAAACTCCTTGATGCCATCATATTCCTTCAGCAGTGATTCCACACTACGCAGATTCTCCCGGTTGTCCTTTTCAATGGGCCAGGTGTCCGGATTGTGGCAATACTGACACCGCATGGGACAGCCCTGAAAAAATATGACAAACCGAATGCCCGGGCCGTCCACTGTCCCAAAGCTTTCCGTAGAATGAATGTGTCCTTCCATATTTTTCTCCTTTCTGTCAACATTTACTCCAGAATACCGCCCGATCTGTTTGAGTACAGCCCGACAGCATGTATTTTGCCCAGACCGAGCCGCGGTATTCTGGTACAACAATGGGCGCACATATACTGTACGCCCATCATTACTTTTTTACTTTACCGCTTCGGTACAGTTCTCTTAGAGAGATGCGTGGAAGGTTCTGGTGATAACGTCATCCTGCTGTTCTTTTGTCAGCTTGATGAAGTTTACAGCATAACCGCTGACACGGATTGTCAGCTGCGGATACTTTTCCGGATGAGCCTGTGCATCCAGCAGAGTCTCACGGTTCAGTACGTTTACATTCAGATGGTGACCGCCTTTTTCAGCATAGCCGTCCAGCAGGCCAACCAGATTTTCAATTTGTTTTTCGTTTGCCATAATAAATTCCTCCTTGCAGAATTTACAAATAGGATAATCCTGGGATTCGTGAAAAATCACTCTTCCTCTATAAACTCAGTCGGCTGACAGCAAGCCATGTTTCCCTTCGAGCAATCCATGCTGCGATAGGTTTTCACATTCAAGCCCTCGCCCATGAGATCATCTTCAGAAATGGTCAGATGACCGCTGCCATCCTCCATGAGTTTTTCAATCATGTCCACCAGTTCGTCCGACTTGTCCTGTTCCTTGACTTCATGTTCTGCCATGACCCTGCGCCTCCTCTCGAAATGTCTGATTCAGACTTACTGCTTTTCCATTTCCTCACGGATGGAAGCTACATCGATATCGCCTGCAAATACAGCGGAATCCTTACCCAGAGCATCCGGAATGATGGTAAAGGTATTGGAAATACCATCCTGTGCATTCTTCCACGGCAGCTTTGCAACAGAAGCCATAGAAGCAGCTGCACCATGAGTATCACGGCCGTGCATCGGGTTTGCACCAGGAGCCAGCGGCTGACCCTTCTTACGGCCATCCGGTGTGTTACCAGTTTTCTTACCGTATACAACGTTGGAAGTGATGGTCAGGATAGAAGTGGTCGGAACGCCGCCTCTGTAGCAGTAGTTGCTGCGGATCATATCCATGAACTTGTCCAGGATTTCAACAGCAATGCTGTCTACGCGGTCATCGTTGTTACCATATTTCGGGAAGTCGCCTTCTATTTCGAAGTCAGTTACAACGCCGAATTCGTCACGGATGCACTTAACCTTTGCATACTTGATTGCAGACAAGGAGTCAGCAACAACAGACATACCAGCGATACCAGTTGCGAAGTAACGCTTTACATCTCTGTCGTGCAGAGCCATCTGGATTGCTTCATAGCAATACTTGTCGTGCATGTAGTGGATGCAGTTCAGGGTATCTACGTACAGCTTAGCCAGCCATGCCATCATGTCTGTATACTTTGCCATAACGTCATTATAATCCAGATAATCGCCTTCTACCGGACGATACTTCGGGCCAACCTGGTTGTGCTTACCGGTCTTTGCGTCCAGTCTTTCATCTACACCACCGTTGATTGCGTACAGCAGGCACTTTGCCAGGTTTGCACGTGCGCCGAAGAACTGCATTTCCTTACCAACACGCATAGAAGATACGCAGCAAGCGATTGCATAGTCATCACCGTGTGTAACGCGCATCAGGTCATCGTTCTCATACTGGAAGGAAGAGGTGTTGATGGACAGCTTTGCACAGTAATGCTTGAATGCCTTCGGCAGTCTCTTGGACCACAGAACAGTCAGGTTCGGCTCCGGAGCAGTACCCAGGTTTTCCAGGGTATGCAGATAACGGAAGCTGTTCTTGGTAACCAGTGTTCTGCCGTCAATGCCCATACCGCCGATAGACTCCGTAACCCACTGCGGGTCGCCGGAGAACAGTGCGTTGTATTCCGGAGTTCTTGCGAACTTCACCATACGCAGCTTCATAATGAAGTGATCGATGTATTCCTGTGCCTGTTCTTCAGTCAGGGTGCCGTTGTCCAGATCACGCTGAATGTAGATATCCAGGAATGTGGAAGTACGACCCAGGCTCATTGCAGCACCGTTCTGATCCTTAACTGCGCCCAGATATGCGAAGTATGTCCACTGAATTGCTTCCTTTGCATTGGCAGCCGGTACGGAAATATCAAAGCCGTATCTTGCAGCCATAGCCTTCAGAGCCTTCAGAGCCTTGATCTGCTCTGCCAGTTCTTCACGCAGACGAATCTTTTCTTCTGTCATAGTACCGGAAGTAACAGCCTTCTGGTAGTTCTTGTCTTCGATCAGGCGGTCAATACCGTACAGTGCAACACGACGGTAGTCACCGATGATACGGCCACGGCCGTAAGCATCCGGCAGACCTGTGATAATTGCGTTATGACGAGCAGCACGCATTTCCGGTGTGTAAACATCGAATACGCCCTCGTTGTGTGTCTTTCTGTAGTGTGTGAAAATGTAGCTGATTTCCGGATCAACTTCATAGCCATAGGCTTTGCAAGCCTCTTCTGCCATACGGATACCGCCGAACGGCTGGAGAGAACGCTTCAAAGGCTTATCTGTCTGCAAACCAACGATAGTTTCCAGATCCTTGTCGATATAGCCGGCTTCGTGAGAGTTTACAGTAGAAACAATCTTGGTATCCATATCCAGGACACCGCCGTTTTCCCGTTCCTTCTGGAACAGATCCATTACTTCGCTCCACAGCTTTGTGGTTGCTTCAGTCGGACCAGCCAGGAAGCTTTCATCACCTTCATACGGTGTGTAGTTCTTCTGAATGAAGTCACGGACGTCGATTGTCTTGCTCCAAGCACCATCAACGAAACCTTCCCATGCCTTTGTCATAGACTCTGCCATTTTTAATATCTCCCCTTTGCTGGAAAATCCAGCAGAATTTTGATTGGATTTTTCAAAACAGAAATCCTTAGAAGTCAGAAAAAACGGATGCTGTATCCGTCTCTTTTTCCCTTCTGCTGTCGGTCTGTTTTGATCTGACTTAATAATAACACATCTCAACTAGTATGTCAATAGCTTTCCTTGAATTTTACAAAGATTTTTTTCAGATAACCTTATTTTTCGATACTGATTTCTACTTTTTATTTTCTTTTTCAGAAAAAACAAAAGCAAAACCGTTTTTTTCATTTCTTTTTCGAAAGAATCCGCCAGACAGCCCGGCTTTACCGCATGTCACGGAAATCCGCTTCGGTTTCTTGACAAAAAAATCACGTTTGTGCTATACTGGATGTTATCCATCTGGATTGCTTTCCTGTAAGGACAGCAATCCCCGTTTTTCAGGAGGGAAAAGCAATGCATCCGAAAATCTGTATCCTGGGTTGTTCTGACGGAACGCCGCCCCAGAGTCATGCCGTTTCACAGCTAAAGCAAACCCTGGCAGACGTGTTTCACCTTTCCGCGCAGATCAATGCCACACTATATGAAACCGATGCCGGAAGGACACAGCCGCCCAGAATCCGGGCGGAAGCGCTGACTGCGGCGTGTCTGGATCCGGAGGTACGGGCCATTTTTGATGTGTCCGGCGGCGATGCTGCCAATGCGGTTTTGCCGTATCTGGATTTTTCCCTGCTGCGCCGGCATCCAAAGCCTTTTTTCGGTTATAGTGACCTCTCCGTTCTGCTGAATCCGCTGCACCAGCTGGCCGAATTTCCCGTGTGGTATTTTCAGCCGCGGTTTCTTTTGGAGAGTCTCCCGGCGCGGCAAAGCTTTTCTGTGGCCTTTCTGGAGGCGCAACCCCCACAGTTCCCTTATACCTTTTTACAGGGAAATTCCATGGAAGGGACACTGGCCGGCGGCAATATCCGCTGCACCTTAAAACTAATCGGTACGCCCTGGCAACCGGATTTCGCCGGGCGCATTCTCTTTCTGGAGAGCTGTTCCGGCGGTTGCAAGCGCATGGAAACCATGCTGCGCCAATATCAACAGATCGGCGCATTTCAGCAGTGCCGCGGCATTTTGCTGGGAAACTTCACCGAAATTTCCCGGCAGGGGCTGCTCCCAGCACTTTATGAAATGGTCTGTGAAATCGTTTCTGACCCTTCCCTTCCCATCGTCTGCACAACAGCTGTGGGACACCAGACAGATTCTATCTGCCTGCCGTATCATCAAGTTCTCCGCTTTCGAAGAGAAAAGGCACAGTAAAGCCTTCCACTTCTGCGCCCATTTTCTGACACCTGTCAATTCAACAACAAAATGCCAATATTCAAATAGGCGGCCGCCTTCTGGATTCTGCCAATCCGCAGCTTCTGCCAGATAAACCGAAAAGCCCATGACTGCATAGAGCAATCCCCACATCACGGAAAATACCCATCCCTGCGGCGAAAACAGCGATTTTTCCAGAATGCTTCCTATTCCCGGCCAGAAGACCAGACACTGCTTCCACCAGTTCCGCAGAAAAAAATAAACAGAAACAGTTCTGTCAAGTGCTTCTTTTTCATCGGATTCCACTCCTGTCTGTACATACGGTTTTGCCGAATGCTGCAAAGGTATTGTATGCAGAATCCAGGGGAATCCTACGCAAAAACCTGCTGCATCCCACGCTTGTGCTTTTGCACGCCGGATACAGCAGGTTTTTCAATTGCATTCGATTGTTTGAAAGCGCCGCATTTACGACAATGCAATAACACCCCATTTTCCGTCTTGCTTTGCCCATGCCATGCCTTCATACACCGGGCTGATTTCTTCCAGCGTTCCGAACGGAATCACGCATTCTCCCGTAGCCCGATATAATCCGTACTGTCCGTTCTGGCAAAGAACAACATAGCCGTCTGACGCATCAAATGCACGGTAATCTGTATAGTGTATACCGTTGTCGACAATATAGTCTGTGCGGTTGGATTCCCAGGCATCATCATATTCGAAGGGGAACACCTCTTCTCCGTTCTCGTTGAGATATCCCCATTTTCCGTTTTTCTTAACCGGGATAATGCCATCCACCATGCAGCCCGCATCTTCGTACACATCACTTGTCATGCGTTTTCCATTATCAATCAGTACATACTGTGCATATCTGGAGGTAACAAACCGGTAATCGCCTTGCATTTCCCACTCTCCCAGATATGCTTTGACACAAGTATGCAAATCCAATTCATCAGGGTAGCCAGATTCTACTGTATATAACTTTTCATCCTGATCTACCCAGATCGCGACAGGATAGCCGTTGGTAACCTCCTGATATTCTTCTGCACTCACCGGAGAAGAAAGTGTTCCATCCGGCAAAAGTTCCTGGCACAAATAGTTTTCGTCTTGCAGAATACACTTTCGTTCCCATCCGATCCGAATCTCAGAATAGACTGCATCTGTCACCAAACTGCCGTCATAATCAATTAGTCCGAACTTTCCGTTTTCGCCATAGCAGCAATAAGGACTATACCAATTTGTATCATATTGATAGTATTCCGCATCATAAACACGGGAAACCGGGTGCCCTTGTTTAACTACTCCCACAAAATCCGCATCTATGGACGGCTCCAGATGCCAGGTATAGGCTTCTTTCTGCACTTGCGTCAAAGTCACCAGTATCTCATCTTTTCCGCAGTAGATCTCGGTAGATGCATTTTCCTCCGCCGGTTTAACACTCGTCCAGCTGGTCTGTACGGTAGCATAGGTAATGTCATCCACGCCCCAGACGGATTTTGCAAAGTCCAGAGCTGCCTCTACAGTATCTCCCTGAAGCAACCGATACACAAACGCGTCCAGCATATCCGCATCATAAGCTGTATAGACGGTGTTGGTATGTCCCAATACCGCCGCTGCCCCGGCATCTGCAAACGCTTTTACCAGCTTGTCATTCTGATAGCCATGGCAAGAACCAATCCAGACAATGCTGCCGCTGAGTTCCTGATTGGCATAATGCTTCGGGAAAAAGGATGGTGCAATCCAATAATAGGTATTTCCGGAATTGTCACCGTACACTGTGACTACCGAAATGCTGTGATCCTGCAAATCATCCTGATACGCCTGATAATTTTGGCTATTGCAGACTTCCTTGGTGCAGACCATGGGCGTATCTTTCTGGAAACTGCCGTGTTCCTCCAGAATGATCACATCATTTCCCGGCAACTCTGTCTGAAAATCCTCCACTGTGCAGAACTCATCGATGGATGTATCCAGATGCTCTTCTGTCCAAACAGACTGATACTGCTGATAGTTGCCCTGCAAGAACGAGTTTGCCACGCCCTGCTGATCCAGTCCATACAGGAACAGCGCATGCAGATTCTCTTCCTCATACGGATAATCTGTAGTGTTCCAGGAAATTTTATTGTTCCGGTTGGTGACCTTTCCCGCAGAATCCGTAGTTGCATACTCGTTTTTGCTTCCGGAAACATCGTCCGAAAATTCGTCCAGCATCACGCCGCCCTGTGTGCCGTCTGCATAGACAAACCAGTACATATTGGACGTTTCATCGTAGGAAACGCTGTCTTTTTCCAGCACTTCCTGTTCTTCCAGACTGGACAGCATTTCTTCCGCCTGCTGCTTCTTTGTTTCCGCATCGGCACTCTGGAATTCTTTGGACGCAATCCATTCCTGTAAATCCGTGTTTACCGATTCCACCTGGCTGAACTGCGCCGAGTTGTCTTCAGACTTCTCATCCGTTTTCTTGGAATTAGTACCGTGACTGCCGGAATTGTTCCAGACATACCAGCCGCCTGCACCGGCAGCGAGCACCAAAAGCAGTGCCAAAATCAGAAAGATCACCCAAATATGGGATTTTTTCTGCTTGGGCGGAGTCGGCGGCGGTACCGGATTCTTCCTGTTCCCATTGTGATTTCCGGTGGGACTGCCGCATTTCGGACAGAACTGTGCTGTATCGCGCAGATTTGCCCCACATCTTTTACAAAACATCCTTTTTCCCTCGTTTCCTATACAATATCACAAAAGCGGCATGACGAAGCCGCCATGCCGCTTTTTCTTTTTTGAACTGTTTCGTTCTCGAAAACAGGCGTTTCCTTATGCCAGTTCAGCGAAGAACTTGATGGTGCGAACCATCTGGCTGGTGTAGCTGTTTTCGTTGTCATACCAAGAAACAACCTGTACTTCATACAGATCATCAGCAATCTTGGAAACCATAGTCTGAGTTGCATCGAACAGAGAACCATAACGCATACCGATAACGTCAGAAGAAACGATCGGCTCTTCGTTGTAGCCATAAGACTCTGTAGCAGCAGCCTTCATAGCAGCATTGATGCCGTCAACAGTTACGTCTGTGCCCTTAACAACAGCAGTCAGGATTGTGGTGGAACCAGTCGGAACCGGTACACGCTGTGCAGAACCGATCAGCTTGCCATTCAGTTCCGGAATAACCAGACCGATTGCCTTAGCAGCACCGGTGGAGTTCGGAACGATGTTAGCAGCGCCAGCTCTTGCTCTTCTCAGATCGCCCTTTCTGTGCGGACCATCCAGAATCATCTGGTCGCCAGTGTAAGCGTGAATGGTGCTCATGATACCGCTCTGGATCGGAGCATAGTCATTCAGAGCCTTTGCCATCGGAGCCAGGCAGTTTGTGGTGCAGGATGCTGCAGAGATGATCTTGTCATCAGCAGTCAGAGTGTTGTGGTTTACATTGTAAACGATAGTCGGCAGATCATTGCCGGCCGGAGCAGAAATAACAACCTTCTTTGCACCAGCATCGATGTGAGCCTGTGCCTTTGCCTTTGAAGTATAGAAGCCTGTGCACTCCAGAACAACGTCAACACCGATCTCGCCCCACGGCAGCTCAGCTGCGTTAGCCTTTGCATAGATCTTCAGGGTCTTGCCGTCAACTGTGATGGTACCAGCTTCGTCATCAGCAGTAACAGTGTGCTTGTTCTCGCCGATCTTGCCTGCATAACCGCCCTGTGCAGTATCATACTTCAGCAGGTGAGCCAGCATGGAAGGCTTGGTCAGGTCGTTGATTGCAACTACCTCATAACCCTCTGCGCCGAACATCTGACGGAATGCAAGACGACCGATACGGCCGAAACCATTAATAGCAACTTTAACTGACATTTGGAATTACCTCCTAATTTTTTATACTCTTATTTTACACCATTCTTCGGAAAAATTCAAGCACTTTCTGAAAAAAACCTAGTGCCGGAGGGTCAAGTTCTCTATTTCTCTATGTTTTATGTGAAAGCAAGCCCTGCGTTTTGTGCAAAATACACAAAATCTATTTTTTGCAAAAAAAGCAGTCTGTTTTGTATTTTCAAATTCTGAAATTTGTAGTATAATATTGTTATCCATTTCTTTTTAAAGCGGCAGAATAGACAAAGAGAGAGATACAGCAGCGTGCCTGCTGCGTCTGCCGCCAGACAAATGCAGCAGTATCCGTTCACAAGACTGCTGGCCTTCAGCATTCGCAGAAGCGATTTTGCAGCTGTCGCGAAAAAGAAACTGTTATTTTAAAGGAGGTCAACAAAAGATGCAGTCCACACAATGGAATTGGATCAAAAACTGGTATCAGCACACGGCCGACTACATTTATCTTTTCTCAGAAACATGGACGTTTCTCTGGAAGAACCGCAGCTGCCCCATGTTTTCAAAGCCGCCTGTTCCTGCCAATCTGTTCGGATGCACACCAACGGAGCTTGCACAGCAGCCTGCACGCAGTGCAACGATGCTCTATGCCGGAAAGCTCTATGGCATAGGGCTGGACACCCACCAATATCAAGAGAATTCGGCTGCGCCGGACACCACGTTTTATGTACTGCGCATTGGCCATGTCCCCTATACAGATGCACAATGGCAAAATCCGGCGTGGTGCCAGAATATTGAAAACCGGATTGCTGCAGTTCGCGGCCAGATCTTCGGCATTTCCAATGCAGCTGCGGCGCTCTATGATGTGATCGAAGAATACAGCGATGATTTCCCGGAAATGCTGCAAAAGGAACAGATGGAGCAGCTGAACATTATCAAAGGCAACTGCTGCAAGCTTATGCGGCCTTCTCTCTGCTGCCAGGAAATCTCAAAATATTACCAAAAAGCTGACGTTTCTCCGGAAACTATTTTTTTGGACCGTGAAATGTCGAATTTTGTCGAATCGTGTCGAAACGTACTTGGAAGGACGGTTCGGCTCCGTTTCAGCAGCGAGCCATATCTCAGCATTTCCGTCAATCGAAATCGCTTTCTCTGCGCCATGCTCTACATCGTCTCCGACCTGTGCCGCCAGTTTCCGGGGCACAGCGATCTCAATATGACAGCATCCGCACAGGGCGAAGAAGTGCTCCTCACCCTACTGTGCGAAGCAGAGGGAACCAACGATATTCCCAAACGGCACAGCGCCGAACCGGCACTGTATGCGCCGCAGCTACTCACACCGGAGGAACAGGTAATCCGGCTGTTTTGTCAGACCTATCACATCACACGCTTCACCACGGTATCGGAAGACAAGAGCACCTGTACCCTGCGCTTTCCGCCCTGTCCTACCTCCGGGCCGCTGCATCTGCACAGCCCCATACAAAAGCTGCAAGATGATGCATTCTCCCTGTACCAGCTGATTCTCTCCGATATTTCTTCCTACCGATTTTATTAGAACCTGCCCAGAAGCAACAAAAAGGCACTGTACCCACGGCATTTATGCCTGGTACAGTGCCTTTTTTCATCTTGCTTTCATCGAAGCAGATGCTTATGCATCCGTTTTATCAGAAGAATCCTTTTTCCGCGGCTTTTGTTTTTCCGCAATCGTTTTCGCATTTTCCGTCTTTTTCTGGATAGCCGCTTTTTTCTCTTCGTATTCTGCATCAGTCAGAATGCCCTGCTCATGCAGCGTCTCCAGATTCGACAGCAGTGCAACATCGTCCTTTTCTTCGGATCCCTTGGATTTTTTCTGATTGGATTTCAGCTTTGCGCGCTTCAGCTTCTGCTGCTTTTCCAGTTCTGCCTTACGTGCCAGTTCCTGGAGCATCACTGCATAACGCTTCCGGTCATCAAACCACAGGAATACCATTACCACAATGCCGCCGCCCAGCAGCGCAATGCCAACCATAAAGCCCGGCGGTGTATAGGTCATTGTCACTGTGTGCTCACCTGCCGGCAGACGAATGCCGATCATTGCATCAACAACAACGATTTGTCCGGTATCGCCGTCCATATTGCTGAGTGTTGTGGAGCCATCCTCATTCTTGGTTTCTTCAATCAGATTGTCCACACGCTTGCCGTCTACCTTTACCGTCCAGCCCGGTTCATACGGGATACTGGTCATCATCAGCTGACCCTCTTCCGCAGTAATGGTACCGGTAATCTTGCGGTCGGTATAGTCGGTGCCTACATTCCACTGATTCTTCTTCAGGATATCAATATCTTCCTGATAGAGATCCTGATTGAAGGAGTAGAACAGGAAATTCTTTACGATGGTGAATTTCTCTGCATTTGCAATTGTCATACGGAGAGTGATCTTAGTGCCTTCCGGATAAGAGCCCAGATTCCGGATGACATAGTTGTCTCCCTCGAAATATTCGCCCAGGCTGGTAAACTGCCCGTTGCGGAACTGATCTGCTGCGGCCCAGGTAAAGTCGCCTGCATTGGTTTCCTTCCATGCGGCTTCATCCGATGCCCAGTCTTCCGCAGACCAGTCACACATCCACAGGTTGACACTCTTCCGGAACTCTGTCTTAAAGTAAATGTATACCGGCCGGTCTGCCTGATCCGGGCCGATTTCCAGGTGGAAGTCAATGGTCGGGTCGCCTTCTCCGGTTACGTCATACTTGGTCTGATCGCCATAGGGACTGGGGGTAATGGCATCGCTGACAATCGGATCTTCCGACAGATTAATTGGTGTGTAATACTGATGCCAGCTTTCGAACTGCCCGTTGCTGTCGAACGTTGTATTGCCGCTCATGGTGCTCAGGAACAGGTTCTGGCTGTTAAACGGATTGTCATTTCCCAGGTGGTCAATTTTTGTAACATCACTGCTTGCCATGTAACCCATAGACAGTGCATTGGGGTTTTCATAAATGGTAATGGTTTTATCCATGTTGTTTTCATCGGTGTAATCATACGCCCACTTTGCCTCATAAGTAGAGTTCAGGCGCTTCTGATCTCCGGCGTCACCGCGGTCCAGCACATACTTGATGCCCAGCAGAGAGTCCGCGATCGGTGTATTGCCGTCATAACGGGTGTAATAGCTGTGCATGCAGTAACCCATGGTTTCAATAAAGTTAATGATTCGGGTGTTCATGACAGAGCTGGAATGGGAGATACCCTTCAGGCCAAATGCGCCGTTGTCATTGACGCAGCGGAAGAAGGTCTTTTCCGAACGGTAGAGTCCCGGATCCTTTTCCTCCATCAGCTGTGTTGCAGCGCGGCCGTTCCAGATGTAGTTCTGATAGGACTTTCTGGTGGAATATGCAACTTCCTTGTCGATATCCTTCATAGAGTCAATGGCATTATAGGTTGCCTCACCGCATACGGTAAAGAGCATGAGAACGGAGAGGAAGATGCTGACACCCTTCTTGCCCTTAGAGGCAGAGCCGCACGCCATGAAGTAGAGCAGAATCAGGTAAATGCCCATCAGTGCTGCGGAAATCCAGACAGCGCCCTTTGCCATCTGGTCGAACTTCATTCCGGCAACAATGGCAATTATCACCACCATGACACCGGCGGAACCGATCAGGTGCTTGCCCTTGATTCCCTTGCAATTGGCAAACGCCGTTGCACCCATTGTCAGGAAGATGAAGGACAGCAGGAATGAATAACGGAACGGGAGCCAGTTCGGAACCTGGCCGCCGTGCCACATCATGTCTATTGGTGTAATCATCATGCAGGTGATCATTACCAGCATCAGCAGGGTATAGCCGCACTTTTTCCGCCGGCTGATATTGCTGTTCATATAAAACAGCGGCAGCAGTACCACAGTCAGCAGACCGCAGTAAATTTCCGGTTTTCCCTGTACGTTTACGGAGTCATACTGTGCCGGCAGCAGCTGCGGGAACATGTCCAGAAGATCACACAGCAGCACCAGCAGCGGAGAATCCGAACCATTTTCCAGCAGCTTCTCACTCAGAGGGAAGGACTGGAAACGGAAGCTGTAGTCCGGCTGGGTAAAGTCAAATTTACCCAGTTTCAGTGCATTGTACACCGGCAGCAGCATAAATGCCGCACAGGCCAGGGCAATGACAGAGGAGTACGCAATCCGAATAAATATCTGTACATAGTCATAGGCCTTGCACTTCCGCTCCGTCCCGAAGAACAGGTAGAACAGGAAGTAAAGTGCCACAAAAAAGCAAATCATGTAGCCAATGTAGAAGTTTGCCACACACATGATTGCCAGCGGAATGATAAAGTTCAGCCGACGGCCGTCATTTACCAGATATTCAATGCCCAGCATAATCAGCGGCAGGAACACCAGTCCATCCAGCCACATGGGATCGATCAGCTGGATAACCGCATATGCCATCATTGCATACATGGTAGAGAACATCAGGGAATGCAGCGGCTTTACCTGACGGCTCTTCTGCAAGAAATAGCTGAAGGTTACACCGGCAGTTCCCAGCTTGCACAGCTGCATAATCAGCAGACTGCTCAGCAGGAACTTTTCCGGAAGCAGCATTACAATCAGCGTAAACGGGCTGGCCAGATAGTAGCCGATTACGCCCATAAATCCGCCGGACAAATTTCGTGCCCAGTTATAGAAAATACTGCCGTCTCCCCAGAATGCATCTCGCAATGCTTCAAAGTAATAGACATACTGACCATTCAGGTCCAGACAGAGAACAGACTGTTCTCCAAACGGGTACAGTCCGAAAATTGCATAGGCCAGATATGTCAGCGCAGCCGGAATTGCAAATGCAATAAAATAAATCCGGTTCCGGACAGCCCAATTTTTCAGACCATTCAGGATGCCTGCTGCACTGATGCGCGACTTTTGCGCAGTGACAGGGGCAAGTGTCTTGGGTGTTGCCATGGGATTCCTCCTTAAAAATCCAGGATACCGTGAAATACAATATCCGAAATAAAAATAGTTTTTGCCCGTTCCCTCCGGCAGGCAAAAAAACAGACGAAGTTATTATACCACAATTTCATCTTTATTGCAAGTATTTTGCCAAAAAAAACATAGTTTGCAAAAGCACTGCCCGATTATTTTCGCGGCAGCTGTCTGATTTCTTGACAAAGTCCGCGGAACATATTATAATGAAGCTGTTCTCAAAACAAAAGAACCGCAGAACTGCATGTTCTGCAAACCGACACAATCCGCGTCTGCCAGATAAAAACAGGCGCTCAGAACCTGTCTCTGCAAGGCATGTGGATGCGCTTGTAAAGACGAGTTTCCGGACAAACAGAAAGAAGGAACCTGCATGCATCATTCCGCACTGGCCATTACGCTCATTCTAATCACCATTCTCTATGTCGCCGTCATGATTCTCCTGTTCTGGCGGTATCGGGTTTCCATGCATCATCTCTCTGAAAAGATGCGCGAATGTGAACAAAAGCAGACAGAGCAACAAAAGCAGGAGAAGGCACAGGAAGAAAATCCCGACATTATCGAGCCGCTGTAACCCACTGCTTCCCGTTTTTTCATGCCCCGACTGTCAGTTGCAAACTATGAGAGCTGACACTCAGGCGCAGACATAGTAGCTTCCGTCCAGATTCACCAGAAAGATATTTGCCTCATCTGCCTCTGCATAGTTGGTGCCGTCTGTCATAACCGGCTGCACAGTCAGCGTCTTGCAGTCCTTCCAGTGCTGATCGCAGTAGTCATCCCCTTCCAGCTCATTGAACATGTTCTGGAGATACTCGATGCTGGAACCGGCTTCCTCCTGCCGCTTGCAGTCAGATATATAGATCTTCTGAATTGTCACATCTGTGCCGTTTTCTATGGTCTTTTGCAGGGTTTCATGCTGCTGTGCCAGAAATGCCGATGCATCCAGCAGACCGCCGTAGGCGTTGTCCAGATAATAATCCATATAAAAATCAACGGTACATGCGGCCAGCGCGTCTGTATCCTCATTCTGGATGGCACTGTAATACTGCGCCAGAACCTTTAGTTCATCCTCATTCAGATAGCGCTTGTCGTACTCAATCGGGACATCCAGCGAGCTGTCCTCCCGCATGGTAGCGCCGTATTCCATATCCGACATTTCCACGGATTCTTCCGCTGCTTTCTCCGTTTTTTTATCAGAGCCGCAGCCGGAGAACCCGCTCAGTGCCAGACACAGCGCCAGCGTCAGCGCAGAAACCCGGCCCGCACCCTGGAATCGTTTTCTTTGCATCTTGATCAAATTCCTTTCTATTGCTGTATGAAACACGATCTTTTGAAATGTCGGCAGCGTCCTTTTTCCGGACAGCCGGCGCAGATAAAGATCAGTTCTTGCTGTGTATACTCTATCACATTTTTCGTAAAATGTCAATGAAAAGTATCAAAATTGTATGAGCCGTTTTGACGCGGCTTCCGGCATCCGTACCGCTCTCCATCGATTCCACCCGGTTTGCGCTTCTTTCCGCATAATCCGGAGGCATCATCCGAAGCACGGTACACCATTCTTTCAAACAAAAGGAGATCTTTCACTTATGCCTCGTTTTTTCTTAGAACAACTGGATGAATCTGACATCTGCATCACCGGGCCGGATGCCCGGCACATCGGCCTTGCGCTGCGGATGCGTGTGGGTGATTCTCTCACCGTCTGTGCCTACGGCAAAGATTATCAGTGCCGCATCCGCTCCATCTCCCCGGAAGAAGTCCACCTGGATATGATTTCCTCTGCACTTTGCGCGGCAGAGCCTTCCGTCTATCTGACACTATATCAGGCCATCCCCAAATCAGACAAGCTGGTACAGATTATCCAGAAGTCCGTGGAACTGGGCGCGTCCCGGATTGTTCCGGTTCTGACTCAGCGGTGTGTATCACGTCCTAAGCCGGCAGAATTCCAGAAGAAACTGCCCCGACTGCAAAAAATCGCCGCAGAAGCGGCAAAGCAGGCCGGCCGCGGCATGATTCCCCAGGTAGAGCCCATGATCACGATGGAAACGCTGTACCAGGAGATTCCGAAACACGATCATACCCTTCTGCTCTATGAGGGCGGCGGAAAGCGTTTTTCGGAGCTGTCTCTTACCCCGTGCCGTACCCTTTCCCTGATTATCGGGAGTGAAGGGGGCTTTGACCCGGCAGAAGCAGAAAAGCTCCAGGCCGCCGGCGCAGAACCGGTCTGGCTGGGACACCGGATTCTCCGCTGTGAAACTGCACCCCTGACCGCCATCACACTGGCCATGTTCCAGACCGGAAATCTCTAAGCCGACGTGTCAACGCCGTATATCGGTGAATTCCGCGAATATTCCGACATTTTTCGATTTCCTGTTGTTTAATTCAGAACAAACCTGGCTTTTTGTGATTTTATTGGAAAAAGGCTTGTATTTTTTTCTGAAACATGGTATACTATAGGTGTTGTAACACACCTGTATGCAGCAGATTCTGCCGAATACAGATCTTCCCTTTTTGCTGCGCACCGTGCCACGGCAAAAAGGTATTTTCCATAATGGCTGCGGAGAAAAGAGGTTTTTCCTATGAAAGGTACTACAATTGCAGCAATGATTCTGGCTGCGGCAGCAGCTTCCGCCGCAACAATCGTTGCACTGAAAAAAGCACATGACAAAAAACGGGCTGACGAAGAAGAGCTGAACTATGACTGTGACTTCTGCTGTATCCCGAATGATGACGAAGACGAAGAGGACGAGAACTGCTGTTGCTGTGCAGATGCAACTGCCGCAATGGAAGAATCTGAAGATGCAGAAGAAGCAGCACCTTCGGAAGCCACAGGCAACTGCTGTGAAAATGGATCCTGCTCCTTCTCTCCGGAAGATGCAGACGCAGACAAGCCGGCACAGATCCATATGGATTCTGACGAAGAAACAGAAGAAAAGAAGTAAGATACAGGCAGCTTTGGCCGTATTTTCTGAAAATTTCGCCGCATGAAAAACGGGAATGGTTTTTCATGCGGTTTTTTTGTGCAATGTATCTGATCTTTTTCCGGGTTATCACGATTTTCTCAGAGAACATCGTCTTTTCTTGCAAAAATAGTCATAGAATTCTGCTTGATTTCAGAACTGGATTATGGTATCCTTATAAGCGTTAGGCTAGACTAATTAGTGTAGGCTAATCAAATTGAGTTAGCTTCCCCTAATTTTTCTCGCAACAAATATTTTCAAAACATTTTGAAAAAGGAGAAACCCATATGATGAATCTTTGGAAGCATCGGAATCAGATTCTTCCGATTGCCGGTTTCCTGCCGGCCGCAGTACTGGCTGCATGTATTGCATCCTCTCTGCACGGATATTCCGCGCCGGAACTTCTGATGAAAACACCAGCTGATATTTCCGGCAGGCGTTCTGACACAGATGCCGCAAAAACAAACAAAACGGAATCCAAAAATCAAACAGACACAAAATCCAAAAAAGAAAGCGCCCCTGCTGTCACGCCGGTTTCCGAAACCGGCGGCTATCAGGACGGCACCTATACGGGAACCGGCACCGGCTTTGCCGGTCCCATTACTGTACAAGTTACCATTCAGGGCGGAAAAATCACGGACATTCAGGTACTGAACACCAGTGACGATCACCCCTATTTTGACAATGCCAAGGCTCTTCTGAAAGCAATTATTGCGGCACAGAGCACCAATGTGGACACGGTTTCCGGTGCCACCTATAGTTCTGTAGGACTGATTTCTGCAGTCCGGGACGCACTGCAAAAGGCAGGCGGCTCCAGCGCAAATGACAGCGCCCTCCCCACCCTTGCTGCGGCAGGAAGCGGCAGTTCTTCTTTCTCCAGTGCAGCGCCTACCGTGCAAACTGTATCTGAACCGGCTGCCTATCGGGACGGAGTGTATACGGGAAGCGGCACCGGCTTTGCCGGAACCATCACAGTACAGGTCACTGTCTCCGGCGGAAAAATCACTGACATTCAGGTATTGAGCGCCAGTGATGACCACCCCTATTTTGACAATGCCACGGCTCTTCTGAAAACCATCATTGCAGCGCAGAGTACCAATGTAGATGCAGTTTCCGGTGCTACCTACAGTTCTGCTGGTATCATTGAAGCGGTGCGAAATGCATTGCAGCAGGCCGCTGTTTCTCCGGCAGTAACCAAATCCCCGGAGCCGCAGCAGGGAAATTCCAAAGAAACAGCCACTGCACCTGCTGCAAAGCCGGATAAAACAGGGAACTTTCCTTATCCCGATGGGACTTATGAAGGCATCGGCATAGGATACCGAGGTGAAACAAGCGTTTCCCTTACCTTAAAAAACGGAACCATTGAGAAAATTGAAATCAAAAAAACAGAGGATGACGCTTCCTTCTTTAATCGTGCAAAATCGCTGATAAACACCGTTGTCCGTCTGCAATCGACAGAAGTGGACGCGGTTTCCGGCGCAACATTTAGTTCAGAAGGGATTCTGGAAGCAATCACCAACGCCCTGGAAGCCGCAAAGGCAGCCGGCAAAAAGGAACCGGCTGTTACTACAGTAGTTACCACCGCATCCCCTACTCCCACCACAATCACACCGGGAAGCAGCACTTCTACAGAAACCACCACTGAAACCGTCTCTTCCAAGTATGAAAACGGCAGCTATATCGGCGTTGCAGACTGCTATCCGGACGAAGACGAGGATTTCGACCCCTATCAGCTTTCCCTCTGTGTGAAGATTGAAAATGACACCATTCTGGAGATCAGCAGCATAGAAGGCTCCGGTGACGATTACGACAAGCTCAACAACACCTATATTTCCCGTGCTGCAAAGGGCACCAGCAAGAAGCCCGGCACTGTAACCCAAATTCTCAGCAAGCAATCCACCGAAGGCATTGACGTAATTTCCGGTGCCACCTGTTCTTCAGATGCCATTCTGGCCGCAGTAGAAAATGCGCTGGAACAGGCACGAAAGGGGGCGTAATTCTTCCATGCATACGTTTTGGATCAAAACCTGTAATCTCCTGGTGCTTGCGGCACTAATTTTCGGATACAACGCAGTTTTGCACAGCCGCTCCCAGGAAGAAACGATTACCAAGCTGCAAAACGAACTGACACAACAGGAAACAGAAGATTCCGCCGTATCCGATGCAGAAGCTGCCTCTCCCTATGCTGACGGCACCTACACCGGCAAAGCCCAGGGATACGGCGGCACTGTCTCCGTAGCAGTCACCATCCAGGACGGCACCATTACAGATGTGGCAATCGTATCGGCAAAGCAGGAGGATGCCGCCTATTTTGACGCGGCAAAGGGTGTCATTGATGAAATTCTGGAAGCACAGACCACAGCGGTAGACACAGTCAGCGGTGCAACATTCAGCTCAAACGGCATTCTCCATGCTGTTGCAGGTGCGCTGGGAAAGGCGGAACAAGCAAATGCGTAAACAAAAATGGACTCCCAAAAAGATACATACTTACCTGCGGGCACTGATTCAGCTGCTTTTCTTCCTCTTTCTTCCCTCGGCATTCACCACCGCATTTTCCGGTATCAAAACCATCCTGACGCAAATCGGAAGCGGCAGTCCTGTTGCCATGAGTGCATTTTTAACTGTGCTGCTGGCGCTGTGTGCCTATACAATTGTATTCGGCCGCTTCTTCTGCGGCTATGCCTGTGCATTCGGCACCTTAGGAGATGCTGTACACGCCGGTTATCTGTTTCTCTGCAAAAAAGCCAAGAAAAAGCCACTGCTTTTGAAAAAAAGCTGGCAAAAGCTCCTGTCGTATCTGAAATACGTCATTTTGCTGGCAATTGTTCTGCTCTGCTTCTTCGGCGTATACGGCAACCTGCGCGGTTTTAGCCCATGGGATGTATTTTCCATGATTCGTGCCGGAAATTTCCACTTGAGCGGTTATCTACCGGGACTTCTCCTGCTGCTCCTGATTCTGGCCGGCATGGTGTTCTGTGAACGGTTTTTTTGCCGGTTTTTGTGCCCTATGGGTGCTGTGTTCAATCTGCTGCCGATTCTGCCGCTGTTCGCTGTTCGCCGCAAAAAGGCAGATTGTGCAAAGGGATGCAGTGCCTGCACCCGGTGCTGTCCGTCTCAGCTTTCTCTGCCGGAATCCGGCAGCTTTGCTGTAAACAGCGATTGCTTCCAGTGCCAGAAGTGCCTGGACATCTGCCCGAAGAAAAATGCACGCAGCGGCTTCGGCTTTCTCCGGGGCAATGCAGTCTGGTTCACCATACTCCGCGCAGCAATCCTGGCGGCAGTTCTGATTTTAGCCGGTATTTAAAAGTTCAAACGAAACGTTCTCTGTACAACAAAAAACACGCACGATCCTTTCATAAGGACTGTGCGTGTTTTTTTCTATGCTGGTTTTTTCAAAAGTAAGAACCTGTCTTTTTGCTTACTTAGTCAGATCTTCCCAGGTTACATTCTTACCAGCAGACTGATAAGAATAGTAGCTCAGAACCAGGAAAGCATCCTGAATGCCGATTTCACCGTTGTTGTCGATATCCAGCAGCTTCAGCAGCTGTGCTTCCATTGCATCATTGTCATTGAAACGGAAACTGTCATTGCCGGCAGAGTGCTGAGAATAATACTGGAGTACCAGGAATGCGTCATCAATGGTGATGTTGCCGTCCAGATCTGCGTCACCCTTTACAGTCGGCAGTCCAGGTTCAATATACGATGCAGCCAGTTCTACAGTAAAGGTCAGATCTTCTGTATATCCTGTTGCGGAAAGCTTGATTTCATAAGTGCCGGCCTTATCAAAGACCTTTGCGCCCTTTGCTTCTACAGACAGATCAATTGCGCCTGTTTTTGTGTCAAAAATCTTTGTAGAACCTTTGCCGGAAAGCGTATATTCTGTACCATTTACAGTAGCCTTGGAGAGCTTGGAGAGATAATTTGCAAATGCAGTTTCATCTGCATCCTTTGCAGCAACCAGTGTTTTGTTTTCTGCATCAAATGCAGCCGGCATAGCCTCCGTTGTCAGAACAACACTAACAGAAATCGGCGCATAAACACCCTTTGTATCAGAAACCGTAATAGTGTAGCTGCCCGGCTGAACAGTTGTGGCATCATAGGTCAAAACACCGTCTGCATAGGTGGATTCCACGCCTGCAATCGCTGCGGTTGCATCATATCCTTCCGGCAAATCAGCCAATGTAACAGCAATGGAGCCTGCCGAAACCGGAGTAGCTTCCACTGTTGCTGTGCCGGAATGCAGCAGCGGCAAATATGCATTTGCAGTAAAGGTTACATCAGAACCATTCCGTACCATGTAGCGAACGCTTGCTACTGTCTTTCCAACTGTATCAGTAAAGTTCTTGTACTTCAAAGTATTTACATTATGTACCACAAAATTTTCTGTAGTAGCCCATGCGATTTTGCCGGTTTTCAGCCACAGATTATCTACGTGCAGCATTGCATACTTAGAACCATCTGTCATAGTAACAATTGCGCCTTCCATGTTTTCAGCAGTGGGGAGCACACTATTTTCTGAATCCTTTTCTGTAATGCTCAACTGATAGTTACCATATCTTGTATTAGTGGAGGCGGTTACAGTTGCATCGCTTACTGTGATTGCTTCATTGGAATCTACCATTGCAGACAGTGTACCATCGCCATTCAGCACCTTATACTCAGTCGGAACAACAGTTTGATCTTCATTGACTGTCATATTTCCTACAATATTCAGCAACTGGTTATTGCAGGTCTTTTTTTCTTCAATCGCAGCCTTTGCTTCATTGTAAAGGCTTTCCGGAACGGCAATTGCAACATCCTTGATACCTTCTACTGTAACGGAGCCATCCTCATTTTCTGTATAATAGGTTGTATCATACTTCTTGGATTTTGTATTTGTCGCACTGGTTACTGCATCATAGCAGCCATCTGCACGGAGGGAAGCAGCCGGATCTGCTGTTTCCAAATCCATAGCAGCATCTTCCTTCACGGTGTTCAATTCTCCATAATAATAGTCTGCATACGGAACATCCATTGTGCCGTATACATACTTTTCCGGTTCATTGTCAATGGTAAAGGTAAAGTCCTGATAACCAGTTGCATAAACGGTTACATCCCATCTGCCGTAGCCGTCTGTGCCTTCCGGCAGCTGGCAGCGGTCGCTCTTGGTCAGACCAAGCTGAATCCCCATTGCCTTATGCATCCAGTTATCTGCCGCAAACTTGGTGCCATAGGTTGCCTGTACGGTATCCTGATCACCATAGTAATCCCAGCGAACAGCGTACATATGTGCGCCCAGGTCACCATAATCACCGTTGATGTCCACACGGATAAAGTCGCCGTAGCCGGAATCGTGCTGTACTTCGCTGATCTCTACTGCATCCTTATTTACAACCTTGCCCTCCGGTGTTGCAGAAGTAGAACGCTTGGAGAACTGGAAGGTGCCGTCTGCATTCTTTTCAGCTACCTTGATGCCGGAAGTATTGGCATCTACCTGAATGGTCTCATCGATATTCACCAGATTTTTCTCGGAGTAGCCGCCCTTAACCTCTGTGCCGTTTTCATAAACAGAATATGCCTTCTTGAAGTCCTCATAGTCTGCTGCGGGAACAGCTACCGGAACATATTTCGGACCCACAATCACAGAGTGATCAAATGCACCAGCTGCTTTTCCATCTACCATAATGGTTGTGGTGCCAGCCTCTTTGTCACTGACTACATCAACAGATTCATCCTGTCCTTTTCCAGTATAGTCATAGCTGTTTCCATCGGTGTCAAATACCTTTACGGTGCACTGATAGCTGCCGCGGTGCAGGCCGTGGTTGCTGGTTGCACGTGTTACTGCGTCAAAAGCACCCATATCGGTTTCATTGTGCTCGTCCTTTTCATCGCTGGTTGCTTCCCAGTTGCCATTTGCAGCGCTGTCCAGATATACGCCTTCATTCTGCCAGTACTCTGCCCATGTCAGAGATGCGACACAGTATACATACTCTGTATCTGTGGTACCTTCTGCCGCAGTCACGGACATAACAGGTGCAACCTGTGTCACAGCCAGGACGCCGGCAGACAGTGCACCAGCGATTTTTTTCCAGTCTTTCTTTTGCATAAGAACCTCCTACTTCATTTTTCCCTCTGGTTTCACCGAAACCAGAAATTTCTTTTTTTGAAACCAAAGCAGAACAGTTTGTGTTCCCATCAGTTTCTCTCTATAGCAAATTCTGCATCTTGCAGGATTACTATTCACCTTTTACAGTCTGTACACAAAAATTTACGGTTAGTTTAATCTAACTATAAAGGAAAAATACAGAGCATTCCCTCTGCATCTTTCTGCATTCAAGCATGCTCTTTCTTTTTGCGACAGTCTTTTTTCTTTTTTTCCGGAAGTACCGCCGGCGGCAGATAATGCACCACGCGGCCGGCCACCAGTCCGGTAAATAATCCGGTCACGGTTCCGGTCAACAGCAAAAACGGTAGGTAAACCAGCACCTTTGTCGTCTGCATCACCAGCATTGCCGCCAGAATCTGACCGATATTATGGAGTACCGCACCAATGATACTGATGAACCACACCTGCTTTTTGTGCAGCAGCCAGCAGAGAAGCGCCATTCCCCCGAAGCAGAGAAAACCACCGCAAAGGGAATAGAACATTGCCACCAGTCTCCCGGTATAAATGGAACCCAGCAAAATCCGCAGCAGCAAAACTGCCGCCGCATCTCTGGGACGATATTGCAGTAAAATAATCAATGTGATCACATTGGACAGCCCCAGCTTCACCCCTGGAATGGGGATTGGTACCGGAATCTGTGCTTCGATGACGAAAATTGTCAATGCCATTGCAGTAAACAACGCCATTGTGACCAGATGCTTAATAGACTTGGACATCATACGAGCTCTCCTCTTCTGAAGCAACAGAAATCCGAATGTGATTCGGCAGGCAGATAATCGGCAGAATGCCGTCTGAAATTGTTCCCTGCTTGACACAAAGGTGATCGGGACAGCTTGCAGACTGCATGGAAATTTGTCCGTTTTCCACCAGCACCTGATTTTCAGCGCCGTTGTCGCCGTCTATTGTAATGGTATAGGGTTCTTTCACCTTTGTCAGGTCGATTTCATACAAAAGCTTGTCATTTTGATAAATCTGCGCAATTTTTTCCGGCTGTTTCTGATGGAGCACATACCAGCTTCCGCCAACGCTGCCCAGCACCAAAACCGCTGTAATGCCAATTAAAATCCACTTTTGCTTCATGATGAAAGCTCCTGTAACGTATAGGTGTCCATATGCTCCGACTGCACCAATGTGCCATCTGCTTTGACAAAAACAGCCTCAATGCCGTCCAGCGAATTGATCAGTGCCATTCCCTTTTCCGAACCCAGCAGATAGCAGGTCGTAGAAAGGGCATCACAGTCCATGCCGCTGGAAGCAATAATCGTGGTACTCACCACATCGGATTCAGACGGTGCACCTGTCACCGGGTCTAAAATGTGATGATACCGCTTTCCATTTTCCTCAAAATATTTTTCATAATTGCCGGAAGTCACAACGGCCTGATCAGTCACCTGGAGAGACGCAATCAGATCATCCGGAGAAAACGGATCGGTGATCGCAACTGCCCAGCTGCTGCCGTCCGGCTTCGTCCCCAGCGTCATAACATTTCCGCCCAGACTCATCAGACCGGATGTAACGCCGGCATCCTGTATTGCGATTTTCATTTCATCGGAAATATATCCCTTTGCCACAGCGCCGAAATTCAGTGTTACAGCATCATTGGCAAAGGAAACAGCCCTTGCCTCTGTATCCAGCGTCACATCCTTCCAGCCGTCCGGACGCAGCAATGCCTGAATCTGTTCTTCCGGCGGAATGGCTGCATGATCGGTGCCAATGCCCCATAAGTCAATGAGATCGCCAATGGTGCAGTCCAGTGCACCGCCGCTCATCTCGCCGTATTTCAGTGATTCGGCCAGAACTGCCGCGAATTCTTCAGAAACCGGAATTTCCGTGCCTACAGCAGCCTTTGCCGCCTGATTCACCCGGCAGACCTCAGAATCTGAAATGGTATTGGAAAAAACCTGCTCCAGCTCTGCCGCCCGGGAAAATGCCGCCTCTACGCCCTCTTTGGCATGGGAGCCAAAAGCGCGCACCGTAATGACCGTACCCATGAGTTCCTGTGTGTCCTCATAGACTGCATCCGCATCAGCAGCTGCTTCGCTGCTGTCAGAATCAGCTGCCGCGACCTGTTCCGCAGATGTCTGCGCAGCAGAATCCCCGGTGCCGGAACCGCATCCGTTCAGACACAGCAACGCAGCCCATAACAAAGCGACAATCGATATTTTTGGCATATGCATAACGGAACAAGTCTCCTTCCTGACATTTTTCGAATTAGAATAGGCTAACTATAAGTTCAAAAAATACGGGAATGCATCAAAACAATCCCGGACTTTTTGCAGCCAGAACACCTGTTCTGCTAATTTTATGAAAACAACAGACAGTAACAACCCATCCTGTCCATTATCCGTTTGTCTCATGTTTCCCGCCGTATCAGGCCGAAAATTCTTACAAAATCAGTATAGCATGTTTCCAAAACGCTGTCAAGGCTTGCCCCAAAAATCCATGTACAAGACAGTTCTTTTCCCTTTCATGTGGACTTTCTCTGTAATGTTGCACAACCGGACAAATTTCAAGTACAAAGATTGCATGAATCCCGCGAAAAAGCCTAACAGTTTTCTTACAACTCATCCTATATTTTAAAAAAAGCGACAGCACCTGAAATATCGGCGCCATCGCTTTTCGAAATTTTTCTGTTTTTTGCCTGCGTGCATTGTCTCAGGACAGCGGCTTTATCATTTGCAGATAGCCAAGATCGGTATACCCCAGGCGCTGATAGAGCCGTCTGGCACCTTCATTTTCCGGTTCGGTTTCCAGGCGCAGCATCACGGCCTCTCCCCGGAGCGTATCCTCCAGCCAGGACAGAAAGCGGCTTCCCAGCCCCTGACCCTGATACGCCGGACGAATATACAGATCTTCCACCCAGACAATCACGCCCCCGGCTTCATGCTGCATCATCCGGTTTGTCACGCAAAACCCGGCCATTTCCAACCCGTCCTGGAACACATAGCCGGACAGATACATCTGTGACCGCATGATTTCGGCAAACGTCCGTCGGTGATACTCTGCCGGAATTGGATGCAGCACAGCATCCGAGTGGTAAAACTCCTCCGCCATGGTGTAAAATGCGGTCTCGTCTGCGGCACTCATCGGACGAAATAACAGATCGCTCATCGGTGGCCGCCTCCTCCGCCGTGACTGCCGCCGGAGGAACTGGAATGGCTGCTTCCGCCGCCACCGCCTCCGCCGCCGCTGCTCTCCGAAGAGATCTTGGTTCTGGTGGTGTAGGTACGAAGGAACTGATCTGTACGCTTCCGGTACTGCACTTCACTTGCAACCAGATAATTTTGCATGCTGCCGGCAGTCTTGAACTTATACCGATTCCGAATCGACAGCAGCGAAATTCCGCCGGCAATCAAACCGATCAAAACAGAGAAAATAACAATCGTTCCCCAGCTGCATACTGCCGTATATTCTTCTGGCAGCTTTTTTGCTTCTTTCAGCGTATCATTTTCCAAATATTGATATTTTCCAGTATCTGCATTGTAGACATAATATGTATCACTGGGCACTCCTGACTGATAGTAATACTCTAAGTCATGACAAAACACATGCACTGCGCTGGGCAGATCTTCTTCTCCACGGGGCAACTCCTCTTCTACTTCAGAAATTATTGTGCCAACTCTGTCATAATCTTCTGAATTTGTATAGTAAAACTGCCCCATTCCGCTGGTGGAAAGGTAATCATAGAGACTATATTCATCCGACATATCCAAATATAAAAACACGCCGTCTGTATTTATCCCATATAATTCATCATAATGATCATCGCAGAACGCCACCGTATCTTCATCGCTGCCGTCCCCGATCTGCGTACTGCCAATCCAAACTGCTACATTCATCCCTGTTTCATCTGCGGTAGCCTGGAGTTCGTCCATGGCCTTCTGGAATTCACTGTCTGACAGAAAATCCCCTTCATCACAGAGATAGGCATTGCTGCTGGAATCCTCCGTTTTCGCCAAAACAGAAGGGACAGCAAAATTGCAGGCACAGATTCCGACAGCCATAGCTGCCGCAGTCCATTTCCAAATTTTCTTCATCGGAACAGATACCCCCCTAACAAAATTGCAAGTCCCGTGACCACTGCCGCCAGAACACCGCTGAACAGCAGCGCCTTCACCCAGCTGAGGGGCGGCGTTCCGGCCTGCGTTCCGGTCTGTCCGTTCATGACAAAGTTATAGTCCTTCCCATTGTAATGGTAGTTCATAAACCAGACCGGAAGCAGCACATAGTCATGCTTGATCTGATTCAGCTGCGCATGGTGCGAAGTCACCACATGAGAGGTATAGCCCTGAATGGACTTTTCCAGCACCCTCTTGCTGTGTTCGTCCACACGCTTTTGCACACGGGGAAGCACATTTTCATAAGGCACATCATATTTCTGCGCCATAAAGCCGCTGAGATATTTCATAGTAAATGGCTTCATTTTTTCATACGGAAATGGTTCAATGGCATCCATCAGCGCATCCTCAATTTTTACAGAACCGTCTGCCGGAACACCACGGTATGGTATAACCGCTTCCCGTTCTACGGTGTATTCCTGGGTCTGCGTCACCCGATAATCTCCATCCCGCCAGCTGCGTTCTTTTTTCGCCAGCGCAGTCAAATCGGCATCCGCCTTGCAGTTCGTCAGCCAAAACGGAACGTAAACACCTGTGACCTTTTCCAGCTGTTTTTCTGAGGTAAAGCTTCTGGGCAGAAACCAGCGCTTTTTACACCATTTCTGGAGATTATCCAGCGCCTTTTCCCGGTTGAGGACAAACGGCAGCACATAGGCCGGACAATACTCTCCGGAAAGCCGGCCGGCCAGCACAACTGGCGCATGGCAGTAGTAACAAAATGTTGCTGCGGTCTCCGCCTCTGCAATGATCTGCGCGCCGCAGTTCTGACAGGTATAGAGCCGTGTGCCGTTTTCAAAGGCAGAATAATCCTGCTCATTTTCAATCGTCTCCGCCTTGGTATCTGCGTGAGCTGCTGCATCCTGCTCCATCTGTTGATAGCGCTCCTGCATTTCCTTTTCCGTAAAGGTGCTGTCGCAATAGGGGCAGTTGAAATTCTGATGCTGCGGATCAAAAACCAGTTCCGCGCCGCAGCTGGGGCATTTATATTGTACTGTATTCATCCCATTCTCCTTTTTTCGTATCCCATACGAACAAGCCGCATTTAGCTGCGCTTATTTCCGCAGTTGGTGCAGAAATTTCCGGTGTTGCTGGTGCCGCAGCTGCAAGTCCAGCTGCCGGTCGGCGCCGGCTTCTTTCCGCCGCAGTTGGTGCAGAAGTTGCCGGTATTGCTGGTGCCGCAGGTACAGGTCCAGCTGTTTTCTGCCTGTACCTGAGCAGCGGCCTGCTGTGCTGCCTGCTGATTCTGCTGCATCTGCTGGGCATTGGAAGCGGATGCGGCAGCCATAAAGTTCCCGGCACCCTGCATGCCCATGCCCATTGCCATATACGCCTGCCCTGCACCAGCGGTATTCGAACCGGCATCCTGCAGGCCCTTTGCCACAGCTGCCTGCACATAGCCTTCCCGAATCGTAGGATCGGACATCATAGCGCCCTGATTGCGCATGTTGATCAGTGCCTTGCTCTCCTCATCATAGCTGATGCTGGCAATTCCCACAGAGCAGATATCCATACCCCGTGCCTGTGTCCAGTCCTCATCCAGAACTGTAGCCATATACTTGGAAAGCTCCATGCTCTTGGACGGCAGCGAAGAAATCCGCACACCATCCACTGCCATCTGTCCGATTGCAGTCTGGAGCGCCGTCAGGAATTCTGCATTGAACTGATCACCCAGGTCATCAAAGTCTACATGTGTTGCATTTCTTGCCGCAACCTCCATGAAAAATTTAATGGGATCTGTGATTTTCACAGAATAGCTGCCGTGACACCGGACGAACAATTCTGCATTATAAAAGTTATCGAAATATTGCAGGGCATTTCTCGTACCGAATTTAATGCCGCGGATTTCCTGCAAGTTGATAAAGTAAACCTGCTGAGAGCGTCCCGGCTGGCCGCCGAATTTAAAACGATCAAAGGATTCCCGGACAGATGCCTTCAATTCCCCGTTAAACATGGACGGTGCAGAGGAAAGGTATACCTCATAGCATCCCTCTTCTGCGCAGTAATCCACAATGCGGCCGCTGTCCACCAGAATCATCATCTGATTCGGGCCAACTTCAATCCGGGAACCGTTGGAAATGATGTCCGGTGTTCCCTTCCGGTTGCTTCCCCGCTTTCCCCGTGTAACCTGTACGCCCTTGGTCAAAACCGTAGTCGGACCCATGTCTCCTGCTGTAATATACTCCAGCCAGGAATCTGCCAGAGAGCCGCCGATTGCCCCTGCTGCTGCACGAATAATACCCATAGTCTATGTACCTCCTAAAAATTCAAAAATCAGTCTTGTTTTCCACTGCTATGCCCTGGGGCAAAAAGTCATGCCCATTGCCGCCGTAACATCTATAGTTTCATTATAGCATAAGTTTCTACATATTGCAAGAATTTTTTCGCAATTTTCGAACAAAAAATGTGATTTTTTGTGTATTTTTTGTTTTTTCCACAAAGCAAGACCGATGGAATATCAAAAAATTAGCTAATTTTTCACAGCTTTGTTTTTTTGCCTGCCCTGTCGGGCGTGTTGCCTTTCAGTATATGCTGGTGTCCCGGCAGAATGCACCGATGTCCTGCACATTTTTTGGAATTGACATTTCTCTGAGGCAGTGCTATAATAGATTTGTTTTTCCAAAACTGTTCCGGTGCCGTACGCCGGAACAAAACGGCATTTTTTAAGAGGTGTGTTATGCGTTCTGGAATTCGTTCTTATGAAATGGATATGTGCAGCGGTTCTATCCTGAAAAAGATGCTGCTGTTTGCAATGCCGCTGATGCTGTCCAGTATTTTGCAGCTTTTGTTCAATGCGGCAGATATTATTGTGGTGGGAAAATTCGCCGGTGACAATTCCCTTGCCGCCGTTGGCTCCAATACCGCTCTGATCAATCTGCTCACCAACCTGTTTATCGGCCTGTCTATCGGCGCAAACGTTACCGCCGCCCGGTTTTACGGAGCAAAGGCGCAGAAGGATCTGACCGAAACGGTTCACACTGCCATGCTGCTGAGTATGGTAAGCGGCGTTCTTCTGACCATTGTAGGGGTAATCGGCGCAAAGCAGATGCTGATCTGGATGCAGACGCCGAAAGAAGTTCTGCCCCTTGCCGCCGTTTATCTGCGGATCTACTTCCTGGGCATGACTTCTACCATGGTCTATAACTTCGGCAGCGCCCTGCTCCGCGCTGTAGGGGATACCAAGCGGCCGCTGTATTTCCTGTTTAGCGCTGGTATCATCAACATTGTTCTGAACCTGATCTTTGTTATCCTGTTCCGCATGGATGTTATGGGTGTGGCAATTGCCACCGCCATTTCCGAAACTGTCTCGGCTCTCCTGGTGCTGCGCTGCCTCGTCCGGGAAAAGGGCGGCGTCCACCTGGAACTCCGCCAGCTGCGGATTCACGGTTCTAAGATGCGGCAGATTCTTCAAATCGGCCTTCCTGCCGGATTTCAGGGCATCGTGTTCGCCATCTCCAACGTGGTGATTCAGTCCTCCGTCAATCTCTTTGGCAACGTGGTTGTAGCCGGCAATTCTGCCGCTGCAAATATTGAGGGTTTTGTCTACATGGCAATGAATGCCTTTTATCAGACTACCCTTTCCTTCACCAGCCAGAACTACGGTGCCGGGCAGCAAAAGCGGATCAACCGCATCCTGATCACCGGACAGCTCTGCGTCATTACGGTAGGCGTTGTACTGGGAAATGCTGCCGTCCTGCTGGGAGAACCACTTTTGCACATCTACTCCGACAGCCCTGCGGTAATCGCCGCCGGGTTGGTGCGGCTCCGCTATATTTCCCGTGTCTATGCCCTCTGCGGCATTATGGATGTAATGGTAGGCTCTCTGCGCGGCCTGGGATACTCTGTGATGCCAATGATTGTTTCGATTGTAGGTGTCTGCGGCCTGCGCCTGGTCTGGCTGGCAACCGTGTTCCAGATTCCCAGATTCCATAGAATTGAAATCGTCTACCTCTCCTACGCCGTCACCTGGTGTCTGACCATTGCGGTATATCTGGTGGCGTACCTGTGGATTCGGCGACCAAGCCGTGTGGCGACGCTGCATCAGTCTGCGGAATCCCCCTGAAACTTCATCCCTACTATACAGCGGACAGATCGTTCTTCGGTCTGTCCGCTTTTTGTACAATGAAAACCCCCAGTTTAACTGGGGGTTCAAAAAGCTTAAAGCTATGGGTAGAAAAAAATAACCTCCAAAGTTATAATAAGGTTAAGGTCTGCCAACCTAACAATAAAAAACAAAGGAGGTATCGTCATGAAAAGAGACGATATAAGTAGTTTAGCACATTCAAAGTGGAATTGCAAGTATCATGTGGTATTTGCACCGAAATACAGAAGAATGGTGATATATAACCAAATAAAAACAGACATTGGAAAAATACTGAGAAAACTGTGTGAGCAGAAAGGAATCGAAATCATAGAGGCAGAAGCGTGTCCGGATCATATCCATATGCTGATATCAATACCGCCAAAATATAGTGTAGCACAAGTTATGGGATATCTGAAAGGAAAGAGTTCATTGATGATATTTGATCGACACGCAAATCTGAAATACAAGTATGGAAATCGACATTTTTGGTGTCGAGGATACTATGTGGATACAGTAGGGAAAAATAAGAAGAGAATAGAAGAATACATAAGGAACCAGTTGCAGGACGATATTGCAAATGATCAATTGAGTTTGTTTGAATCAGTGGATCCGTTTACCGGAAAGAAGAACAGTAAGAAATAAAAAAGAATACCCCTTAAGGGGTAGCTGAGAATGAAATGCAGTTGGCAGACCTTTCTCAGCCCACTTAAGGGGCAGTGTCCGTAATATGCCCTTATAGGGCTTTCTCAAACCACCCGTTTAACGGGTGGTTTTGATTTATATTCGTCCCGATTCTTGTCTTTTCTCACAAAAAATCCCATTGTCCACACCATTTTTTCTGCATTGACGCTGGAAATCACCTGTGCTATAATAATTGGTAGTACCAATTTAGACGGAGGAGAAAAGCCATGAAATGGATCAAACAATTTGGCATTATATTGGCAGTTTCATTTATCGGAGAACTGCTGGGAAACTGGATTCCGCTGCCGATTCCGGCCAGCATTTACGGGATTATTCTGTTGTTTTTGTGCCTGAAGCTACATCTGATTCCTTTTGATGATGTACACGAAACCGGCGATTTTCTCATTGAAATTATGCCGCTGATGTTTATTCCGGCAGCAGTCGGCCTGCTGGAATCCTGGGATATTATCCGTCCCTCCTGGATTCAGTATATTTTAATTACAGTGTCCACTACATTTATTGTCATGGTGGCTGCTGGTCTGGTGACACAGGCTGTCATCCGGCGCACCAAAAAAGGAGACGAAAAAAATGCTTGAATTTTTAAAAAACTCCGCGTTTTTCGGCGTATTGATCAGCGTCTTGTCTTACGGCATCGGCATGCTGCTAAAAAAGAAATGGAAGCTGGCGATTTTCAATCCTCTTTTGATTTCCATTGCCCTGACCATTGCGGCACTGAGCTGTCTGCATATCAATTATGACACATACAACGAAGGGGCAAAATACCTCAGCTATTTGCTGACACCGGCCACAGTCTGTCTTGCCATTCCGCTGTACGAACAGCTGGAACTGTTAAAGCACAACTGGAAGGCCATTGTTCTGGGCATTTTGTCCGGCGTTCTGGCCAGCCTTGGCAGCATTCTGGGCATGGCAGTGCTGTTCGGCATGAGCCATGAAGAATACGTCACCTTTCTCCCGAAATCCATCACAACCGCAATCGGCATGGGCGTTTCGGAAAAGCTGGGGGGATTTGTTCCCATCAGTGTTGCTGCAATCATCATTACCGGAGTACTGGGCAACATCTTTGCCGAACTGATCTTCCGGATTTTCCGGATTCGGGAGCCGATTGCAAGAGGCGTTGCGCTGGGCACCGCCTCTCACGCCATTGGTACTGCAAAGGCAATGGAACTGGGGGAAGTAGAGGGTGCCATGAGCAGCCTTTCGATTGTTGTAGCCGGCCTTGTCACGGTAGGCGGCGCTTCCGTCTTTTCACTGATCCGCTAAGGCGTACTGACACGCGCCCTTTGGGTTGATCCCACAAAATTCGCAGCCAACACGCTCTAAAAAGGAGGCAGCATGGAAAAAACAGAAACCACACGGGAATATCAAAAAGCACTGCACTACCTCTATGCGCAGATGCAGACCGGCGATCTGGCAATCGGCGACCGACTTCCTACAGAGCGCACTCTGGCAGAAACCCTCTCCATCAGCCGCAACTCCACCCGGGAGGCCATACGCATGCTGGAACACGCTGGCCTGATTGAAAGCCGCAGAGGTTCCGGGAATTATCTCACCGGCAACGCGGCGCAGTCGATTTCCGGCCTGGTGGAAATTATGCTTCTGCTGCACCAGACCAACCGGGCGGAAATCTGCTCCTTCCGGCGAAATATGGAAAAGGCCGTCTGCCGCACCATTCTGGAGACGCACACCCTCCCCCGCTGGAATGAGAAACTGACACACATTCTCTTTCAGCTGAACCAGGCCGAAACCCAGACAGAGCATATCCACTGGGATCAGCAGTTTCATGACACCCTGCTGCAAGCCACGGAAAACCGCTTCTGGATTCTGATGCTGCATGCCGTCACGGAGGTCTACCACCAGTGGATTGCCGCCGCGATTTTCCACGCAGACCCGGAAGTGGAAAAGCTGCTGCGGCAGTCCCACCGCGAATTGCTCTGTGCCCTGGAACAACGGGACTTTAATGCCTGCTGCAAAGCCATTGACCGGCACTATGATCTTGCAGACCGGGAATTGCTGTCGGATTGACAGATATCCGGAAATCCGGTATAATAGAGGCACTTGTTATCTGCTCTGTTTCGGCGCATGTTTCCGTAAAGCAAGCATATTCTCCGCTTTTGAACGGAAACTTTATGGAAGCACGCGCTTTCAAAAGGAGGAATTTCACCATGTATCAACTGGCTATTTTTGATCTGGACGGAACCCTGATCAACTCCGTAGAAGATTTGGCCAATGCCGTCAATCATGGCTTGCAGGAACTGCATTTTCCGGTGCATCCGGTAGAGGCCTACTATCATTTTGTGGGAAACGGCGTTCCGAAGCTGTGTGAACGTGCGCTGCCGCCGGATGCAAAGGATCAGGCCGATGCACTTTTAAAGCGGTTCAACCCCTATTATACGATGCACTGCCTGGACTGCACCAAGCCCTATCCCGGCATTTTCTCCGCGCTGGAACGGCTCCGGGATGCCGGAATCCAGTTGGCTGTTGCCACAAACAAAACACAGGATTTCGCAGAAAAAATTGTAAGTCATATTTTCGGTGAAAAGCAATTTAACTGCATTCTGGGGGGCAACGCAAGCCGGCCGAAAAAGCCCTCGCCGGAAATTCTCCTGGAAATCATGCAGCAATGCGGCACTGCGCCGGAGCATACTGTAATGATCGGGGATTCGGATGTGGACATCCTGACTGCACGCAACGCCGGAATAGACGCTGTTGGCTGCATCTGGGGATTTCGGGGCGAAGAGGAACTGCGGGAGGCCGGTGCCAAAATACTGGCAGCCTCTCCGGCTGATCTGCCACGCTTCCTGATAAAATGACACGATTCGGCATGAGTTTCGCTGTTCTTCGAAAAAATGAAGAAATGCGCTTGACTTTTCCGAAACCTTTCGATATAATAGGAAAAGACATGCCGCACTGCAAATGATGTTTTCTGCGGAAGAACGGCCGCGGAATTCTCTCTGCATACGACATGCAGCACGGATGAGTACTGCACAAAGTCCGGTTTTCGGAAAAGCACATGCTTTTCCTTCTGAAATAAAAAAATAAATTTCTATTTTGTTCTACGCCCCGGTCTTTGCCAGTTTTTCAGATGTGTCTTTCTTTTATGACTTTTGCCCTGCCTGTTGATCGGCAGGGCTTTTTTTCTGCACATCTCCCCTTGTTCTGCTGCAATCCCTATGGATTTAATCGAAATCATGCCTTTTTTGTTTTTTGCGCTTTTTATTCTTCATTTTTGATCTCGTAAGATTTTCTATTCAAAAAGAATTCCACTCATTTTTCTTTTATTTCTCAATATTTGATTTGAAAAATAAGAAAAGTTACTTTTTTTGGATTTTGCATTGAAAAATCCAGTAAAATGATGTATAATTGTAATTGTTTGAAGGGCACGAACAGGTGTTTCAACGAAACGCACACACAAACCCCATCGAATGACAGACAGTCAGGCAGAATTTCTGCCGCGCTATTTGTGTGAACCTGCCTTCGCAAGGCACGTGTATACGCTTGTGAAGACAGGTTCTGATAATCTTAATTTTTTAGGAGGAGATTCCCATGGCATTTACATTTAAGAACGCTTATCTTCAGGGTGTATACGACAGCGTCGTAAAGCGTAACGGCAATGAGCCGGAATTCCTGCAGGCAGTAGGCGAAGTCCTGATGTCTCTGGAACCGGTTGTTGCAAAGGATCCGTCTTATGAAACAAACGGTGTTATCGACCGTATTGTAGAACCGGAGCGTATGATTCAGTTCCGTGTTTCTTGGGTAGACGACAACGGCAAGGTTCAGGTAAACCGCGGCTTCCGTTGCCAGTTTAACTCTGCAATCGGACCGTACAAGGGCGGCCTGCGTCTGCACCCGTCTGTATGCGCATCTGTAATCAAGTTCCTGGGCTTCGAGCAGACCTTCAAGAACAGCCTGACCACCCTGCCCATGGGCGGCGGCAAGGGCG
>OLOH01000166.1_pt1 | contig 55019 bp, 48 predicted proteins | sample 1673221 | NCBI WGS metagenome assembly OLOH01 (sample SAMEA3136767, study PRJEB25190) | human gut metagenome
CTCACAAAAGTGGGGTGAAATTTTTTGTGTAAAAACAAACGATAACTTTTGCAATCAAACGATAGCCACTGTTATCGTTTGCAAATAGGATTTTTACCTATTTTCAGGCACAAAAAAAGCCGGGCATTTTTCTGCCCGGCTCTATTGTTATTCTTTGATTTCTGTTCCGTCTTTAAATTGGAACACCATACTGCCGTCATGAAAAACGGTAACGTTTGCGATTACTGCATTCCAGACACGATCATCAAACTCTGTCAGCACATCGTCTTTCAAGGTTTGGATGATATCCTGAGAGCTTGTGTTCATAGCAAAAAAGTGGTATAATAGGAGATATGAAAAAAGAATATCAAGCAATAAATTACGAAAGTGATTTGACAGACAAACAATGGGAAGCAATCAAAGAATTCTTTCCATCCGGAAATAAAAGCAAATATCATAAACGATCATTAGTAGAAGCAGTGTTGTATATCGTAAAGACAGGCTGCCAGTGGAGAATGCTACCACATGACTATCCGCCACATGATACGGTATGGAGTTTTTATCGCCGAGCAAGAGAGAACGGCGTATGGGACAAAATGATGAAGCATCTTGTCAAAATAACACGAAAACAAGCAGGAAGGAATGAAGAACCAAGTTACGCACTGATCGATTCACAGAGCGTAAAAACAACGTGTTATGGAGAAGATCATGGATATGACGGGGAAAAAATGAAGGGAAGAAAACGGCACATTGTAACAGATACGATGGGAAATCTCCTGTGTATTCACGTTCATGCGGCAAATATTCACGATACAAAGGGCGGCGTATACACGTTTGAAAAAGCACTTTATCGATATCCAACTATTCAGGCGGGATGTGCACTTAATCTTGTTTCTCAGGCACAGTATAAACGTATCAGTAAAAAACGTCTCATGTTTCGTGCTGCACTTGAACCAACGCTTTTTCTTGATATTCTTTTTGACCCTTCTTCCGTTTCTCCTCAAAAGTAAATGCTGTTGCCGTGGGCTTTTTCATAATATATATTGACATTTGGCGTTTTTTATGTTAAACTTAGAAAACAAATTACGTTGAGCCTTTTAGAATAATGGAGAAAAACATGGAAATTTCAAAAAGTATTAAAAAGACAGTTATAATCGTTTCAGATGATTCACAGAATTGTTCTGATATAAAAGATATAATTGAAGAAAATTATAATCTTATTGTTGTCAGTGAAAATTTATATAGTTTTGAGTATATAAGCGAAAATATAAGTCACTTTTCTGCACTGATTATCAGCAGTAAAAAGGCATCTGAAAATAATTATCAGGTTTTTAAGCAATTTGAGGTAAATCCGGTTCTTTCATCAGTTCCGGTAATTATATACTGTAATGACATAACCAGCGATATATATGCTGAAAAATGCCTTGAAAACGGTGCTGTTGATATAATATATCCTCCGCTTGTCAGCAAATTTCTTATTCATAAAATTGAAAATGCCATGCATGAAAAAAATTCAGTGACATTTTATCAGGTTGAAAAAATACTTAAAGAACTCCCTTCAAATATATATCTTAAAGATGAAAAGGGAAGATATATATTTGCCACTCATTACTGGCATCATATTGAACACAAAGATGACCCTGAATGGACTATCAGAGGAAAAACTGATATTGATATACGAAAAGATAAAGACAATGCTAAAAAAGCTATGGAAGCTGATATGGAAATTATAAAAACAGGAAAGGGGACAGCCTATACAGTAGAAATAAATACTGATGGAGAACGTGAATTTTTTGAAATAATAAAACAGCCTCTTTTTGATGAAAACAAACATGTAAAAGGTATTGTAGGACTTATAAACAATGTAACTGCAAGAGAACTTCTGCGATTAAGTCTTGAAGAAAGTGCTTTGATGGACGGTCTGACCAATGTATACAACAGACGTTTTTTTGAACAGTATACTTCATCTATTGAAAAGAACGGAAAATATCCTATAAGCGTAATTTCTGCTGACTGCAATGACCTTAAAAAAGTAAATGATACATACGGTCATCTTGTGGGAGATGAATATATACGAATGACAGCATTGCTTTTCCGTACAAATATTGTTATACAGCATAAAGGCAGAATTTTCAGAGTCGGAGGAGATGAATTTGTTATAATACTTACAGAAACAAGTCTTGAAGAAGCTGAAGAAATAGTAAGAAAACTTCAGAATGAAGCTGTTCACTTTTCAATAAAGCGAAAAAATGTAAGTATTTCATATGGCGTTTCATATCTTGAAAACAGCAGTACAAGTTTTATTGAATGTCTTGATACTGCTGATAAAAGAATGTATGAAAATAAGGCAAAATATAAACAAGGTAATATCAGGTAGTCTGTATTCTTTGCTTGATGCTTTTTTTCTGTAAGCCAAAGGAGTACAACCCACAGTTTTCAGGAATTGCCTGTTGAAGTTTGAAAGATTGCGAAATCCGCTGTCAAATGCAATATCTGCAATATTTTCAGGTGTATCCGCAATTTTCTTGCAGGCATAGTTTATTCTGTACTGTGAAATATATTCAGAGGCACTTAAACCTACGCATCGCTTGAACTGATTCATTAAAATATCTGTAATGATACAATGTAGAATTTCACCTCACAAAAGTGGGGTGAAATTTTTTGTGTAAAAACAAACGATAACTTTTGCAATCAAACGATAGCCACTGTTATCGTTTGCAAATAGGATTTTTACCTATTTTCAGGCACAAAAAAAGCCGGGCATTTTTCTGCCCGGCTCTATTGTTATTCTTTGATTTCTGTTCCGTCTTTAAATTGGAACACCATACTGCCGTCATGAAAAACGGTAACGTTTGCGATTACTGCATTCCAGACACGATCATCAAACTCTGTCAGCACATCGCCTTTCAAAGTTTGTATGATATCCTGAAGCTGTTTGTATCGTGCCTGTGCTGATTCATATTCAGCTTTTTCCCGGTCAAGTTCAGACTGCAGTTCTTCAAAGCGTTCATACTTTTTTCGGTATTCGTATGTGAAACCGTTGGTATGCGTAGCTATGAAGTTCCATTTCTCAGAAGAAAAATCATGTTGACTAATCGTGTAAAATCGGACAATGAGCAAATTTTCGACAATATTGACGTTATAAATTCTGCTTTCCGCAATAATCAGCAAATCAGCTTTGATTATTACGATTATGATATAAACAAGCAGTTGATTCAGCATGGAAAAAGAAAGCTTTGCTCACCGTGTGCATTAGTAATCAGTGATGAACGATATTACGTTGTTTCATATTATGAAGAGCATCCCAATACATATACAAATTTTCGTCTTGACCGAATGAGAAACATCAAGCTTATCGACACAGTAAGAAAATGTCCTAATGAAAAGCTTGATTTAGAGCAGTATGTAAAATCTTCTTTTTCTATGTTTCGTGGAAAAAGTGAGTATGTTACACTTCGGTTCCCACTTGAAAATAAATATTGTAATATCGTGATCGACAGATTCGGGAAATCTGTTCTCATGCTGAAAGATAAGCAGTCTGATAAGCACTTCATCATTCATGTCCTGATAAAATCCGAGTATCCTCAACCATTCTTTTCATGGATATTTTCATTTAGCGGAGAAGTTGAAATCTTAAGTCCGGTCAGACTGAAAGAACGATACACAGAAACTCTCATGAAAAGCTGCATACTGCAATATGCACATTAAGCAAAAACAGGCACTTTATAAATACAAAGTGCCTGTTTTCTTATCCTATCTCATTCTTATCTTTGCTTTTCTCTTTTCGTTTAGATGGTTTCTGCCTATCCTTAAATGCTTCCTTTTTCAGCTTAGCCCTTTCAAAATAGCAGGTACGCTGTTTTTCAGGAGCATTTTTCTTGGCTTCCATCGCTGCCTGATTAAGTTCTTCGGTAAGAGCAGTAAGCCGTTCGGTTTTTTCTTCAAGTTCTGCCTGCTGAGGAAATGGCGTGTTGACAATACGCATAGCATTTTCCAAATCCATTTTCAGCTTGTTGATGCTGTTTTGTGCATCACTGATTGTCTGATCAATTTTGTAGAGTGTAGATTCCATACGCTTGAGGTTGGCAGAAAAGCTGCTTGTTAAAGCACATTTATGTTCAGCATTGCCTTTCATGGTAATGGAAATGTCAGGTTCATTGCCAAACATCACCGCCTTGACGGATAGCTTGAATCCCTGAAATTCACCGATTTCCTTTTCACTGTCGGAACTCTTTTTGACAAAATCCAGTACTGTATCTTCAAGAGCCTGTGCTGCTTCTTTACGGTCCGTATATTCTGTGCCATCAATGGTAATTTTGAATACGGGCAGTTTTGTTTCTTCATCTATCGGAAGCTGACGAAGTGTTTCACGGTCTGCTTTCAGATTTTCCAGCCTTTCCTCTGCTTTTTCAATTTTTGCAGGAGTGGAAGCAACTGTCTGCTGCATATCAAATACCGTATTGGTATGTTCTGCTTTCAGAAGATTCAGTTCCTTTACCTCGTTATCCAACATCGTCTTTTCCTTGATACGTTCATCTCCCGTACAGAGTGCTTTGATCTCAGAATAATTGAGTGCCTGCTGATCTACGTCCTCACAAGTTCTTGCAGGCGTTTTCGAGGTCATGATCTGTCCGATAAAACGCTGCTTTGCTTCCAGTGTCTGATAGAGATATGCATCAAAGCTGCCTTTGGTCACATAGTTAAAGACATGAGCCACACTGTTCTGATTGCCCTGACGTTCGATACGTCCGATTCTCTGTTGTAAGTCACTTGGTCGCCAAGGAATATCCAGATTATGCAATGCGATCAGCTTTTTCTGACAGTTCGTACCCGTACCCATTTTGCCTGTACTTCCCAGCAGAACTCTCACTTCGCCTTTATTCACACGGTCAAAGAGATCAGCTTTCTGCTGTTCAGTCTTGGCATCATGTACATAAGCGATTTCTTCCGGCTTTATTCCGTTTTGAATCAACTTATCACGAATATCATCGTAGACGCAGAAGTCACATTCCTCCTCTAAAGATTCTCTTTCAGAAGCAGACTTTTCATCTGTGCTTTCTCCTTTATCTGATGATTGCGAATTCTTCTTTGGAACGCCCAGATCGCAGAAGATAATCTGCGTTAGCTTTTCATCTGCTGTATCGTGATAAATCTGCGTAACATTCTTAACGCACTGATTCAGCTTTGTATCCGGATGATCTTCAAATGAAGGGTCAATCAGTCTTGGGTCAAGCCCCAGCTTTCTGCCGTCAGAAGTAATACGGAGCATATTATCCACAGATGGATCTATATTTCCACTTTGCACGTCATCTGCTCTGTCTGACAACTCCTGTACAAGCGTTTTCTGAAACTCTGTTGCTTCGATGTTCTCAATGTGATACTTCATTTCCGGTGTAGCAAGGTCAAGCGTATCCGCTGTACGCACATCGGCAACCTGTTTGAACATACTCATCAGTTCCGGCAAGCCTGTATAGTTGGCGATTCGGGTGCGTTCCTTGAACTTGTTGCCGGCAGGAGCAAGCTCCCATTCTGTTTTCTGTTCCCCGAATACCGTTACCCAGTTGTCGAAATTGCTTAGTCCATGATCTTTCAAAAAGTCATATTCCAAAAAACGCATCATGGTATGTAATTCGGTTACAGAGTTACTGAGTGGTGTACCAGTAGCCATGATCACGCCCCTGCTTCCGGTTTTTTCATCAAGATAGCGGCATTTCATAAAGAGGTCAAGTGCTTTTTGTGAAGCAGAGGACGAAATTCCTGCCACATTGGTCAGTTTCGTTTGGGTAGGAACATTTTTGAATAGTGATAGGTAATCCTTTGAGGTTATCTTTGGATTTTCCCCCACTCTACACCGTACATGAAAGTTTCCTGCTCATACGGCGTGCTATCATTCATTATAATCATGTAATAACATAACTGTATTACAAAGAAATAACCTTATATATCTGCAAGATTTAAGAGTTTTCTGAGTTTATTGATTTTGCCGATTTGCTGTGCATTGAGGTTCAGCAAACTTTTGTAATGCTGAATAACCTCGCTGTTTACAGCGTGAATGAGAATATGGGCTTCCTGACATATCAGTATCAGGTTGCCGTAGCTGTCATCATGTGATATGCTGTAGGGGATTTTATGATGACAATGGATATTGCCTATTTCAAGAATTTTGCCTGTAATACTGCACTTTCCGTGGGAAGCACAATACAGTGACAAACGGTTATCATTATATTCTATACTTCGATTGAGAATAGGATTTCTCATCATATAATGTAATACTGCGATATTTACAGTTTCAAGCATTTTATGGATTTCTGCTCTACTCTCTGCTGTATAATTGTTGATAACCTTTTTCTTATCCATAGGATTTTTGTGCTGTACATATCCTAACGGAATAATGGGATTCCCATTGATATAGCGGATTTCTCTGCTTTTACCGTAGTGTTCTTTAATGTACCCGCACAAAGGTTTTCCGTGCCTTTTTAGTTTTCTCTTAGTTCTTGCATAAAATTTTCGGGAGATTTGAAAAGCGATTTTGTCAAATACTTTCCTCACATGAGTTGCATAGCGATAATAATTATGAACGCCTATGACATAGGAATTGTAGAACGTGATATGCTTAAATTCTTCCTTGTCATTGATAGGCTTCTCAATCAGTTTAACTGTCTGTGAGGCTTTCTTTTTTATCTTGCGGATAGCCTTATCTGTAAGAATTGATTTCACAACATACTTTGGTTTACCCTTGTTGTCCTTGCCTTTTGTGGTTGCAGTAATTTTGAAGCCTAAAAATTCTGAATAGCTCTTTTTTAGATTGACTATTTTCGATTTCTCAGGACTTATTTCAAGCCCTAATCGCTCTTTGAGCCACAACTTTACGGCTTCAAATATCTTAACAGCATCGGAGCGTTTCCTGCAAAAGATTTTGAAATCATCGGCATATCTCACTATGTAACACTCTTTCAAATTACTTTTACGCAGTGCAACATAGGTACTGCTCCTGTCAACTGTTCCTGTTTTAAGTTTCTTTCCTGCATAAATTTTCTTTGTCGGAAGTGTCTCCCATTGACTTGCTACCCACCAATCCAGTTCATTCAGAACAATATTAGATAAAAGTGGCGATATAATGCCACCCTGTGGTGTACCTTTCTCCGGAAAACCTATTCCTGCAACCTCTGCTTTCAGCATGAGAGATATGATTTTTAGAAGTTGTTTGTCCTGTATTCCCATAGTCCACATTTGCTTCAATAATTTGCCATGACCGACATTATCAAAGAATGATTTTATATCCACATCGACAACATAATATAAATGCTGTGTCTGTATCATTTTGTAGACCTGAGCGATTGCATTTTCAGCACTTCTGTTTGGTCTGAACCCATTGCTTCGCTCAAAGAATTTCGCTTCGCATATAGGCTCAAGTATTTGCAAAAAGCATTGCTGTATCAGTCTGTCCATTATTGTGGGTATACCCAGCGGACGGGTTTTGCCATTGTCCTTTGGTATTTCCACTCTGCGGATTTTATTCGGCTGATACCATTTCAGTCTTTTCTGTATGTGTGAAATAAGATTGAATATGCTCCATTTGTTCAAATCTTCGATTGTTTTACCGTCTGCTCCTGCTGTTTTACTGCCCTTATTCTTTTTAATGTTCCTGTAAGCAAGTTTGATATTATCCTCACTCGCTACATATTGCATGAGATGTCTGAAACAGCAATTGTTCTTACTTTCTGCATACAGCTTATCAAGCGTATTCTGCAAATCGTAATATTCAGCATTCCGCAAACGTGCTTTCTTTTTCGGTTTCTTCTTTGTCAAAGTCAGTTACTCTCCTGTATGGATTTCGCTTTTCTTAGTCTTACCCGAACCTTTTGTTTTCAGTTATTTAAGTTTTGATTATAGTAAATGACTAACGGCTATCCCTTCACGGCTTATTATCACCGCTTCGTAGGTACTGTGCCGTCACTCTCAGTCAGATAAAGAAACGTTGTGTATTTCCGTTTCAACACTTCATTGTGTGCAATCACTCCATGTTCTGACCTTTCCACGTTCCGATATTCCTATCTATACATATATATCCGTAGGCTTTGGCTTTAGTCCTGTATGCTGGGCGGCTCCTGTAAAGCCGCAGGGAATTTCATAACGAGTAATTTTACTTTACCCCACATACCTCCGATGAACGGAGAACGGCATTTCTACTGTTTAGCGCTATAGACCTGTACATTCGCCATTTCGTCAGTTGTTTCTTAACAACATTCTCACCATAGATATTTTATAGACCTCCGGCATATCATTTGCATATCCCACCTCTGGGACACTTGCCACGGCTTAACCCGTTTGGGCAGACTTCTGCCGACTTCAGCGGACTTTACACCATAATAACATTGCAATCATTACAGCGTACCGCAGTATCAAGTCAGGCGTTTCGGGGCGTTGCTCCCTCATTCCACCTGTCGGAATATCAGTTCTCCAAGAACCGTATTCAAATATTTTTATATTTTCATACGACCTTGTGCGCAACCTTTTCAGTTACGAACGTGTCGTACACTCGTGGGCTTCATCGATGATCAGCTTGTCCACGCCCATTTCTTCAAAGGTGAGAATATCATCATGTGTTTTCTCCAGCTTATTCAGTCTTGCTTCCAGCGATTTCTTGGTTCGTTCCATTTGCTTGACCTGAAAACGTGAACCCTCTGCCTTTTTTAACTCCTCAATTCCGATCATAATGTCATTGATTTGGTCTTGCAGAATGGCAACCTGTCTTTCTTTAGAAAGCGGAATCATGCCAAGCTGTGAGTGCCCGATAATCACAGCATCAAAATCACCGGTGGCAATTTTGGAAAACAGCTGCTGTCGATTTTCCTTTTTGAAGTCGTTTTTGGTTGCCACCAGAATATTTGCTCCCGGATAAAGCTTCTGAAAATCTTCACCAATCTGTTCTGTCAGATGGTTCGGAACGGCAAATAACGGCTTGGTGCATAAGCCCAGACGTTTGGATTCCATTGCTGTTGCGATCATCTCAAACGTCTTGCCTGCACCAACACAGTGTGCAAACAGCGTGTTGCCGCCAAATAAAGCGTGTGCAATAGCGTTTTTCTGATGTTCTTTCAGCGTGATTGCAGAGTTCATACCCGGAAATCTTAAAGCTGAGCCGTCATATTCACGAGGACGAATAGAATTGAATTGCCGGTTGTACTGTTCTACAAGGGGAATAGCACGTTCCGGATCTCGGAATATCCAATCTTTGAAAGCTTGTTTGATTTTACAAGCTTTCTGCTGCACAATTTTCGTTGCTTTTATGTCCACAACTCTGCGTTCTTTTTCGTTTCCATTCAGATCAATGTACGTTTCAGGCTTGTATACTTTCGGCTCTTTGAGGTTGAGAAGCTGTTCCATAATCTCATAAGCATTCATTTTTCTGGAACCATAGTCACGGGTAGAGATAACAGATGCATCAGCCCTCTTATTCTCAATATGCCAAGTGTTTGTATGTTCGGAATAATCAACAGTAATATTTTTAGGCTTTATCCAGAAAGCTTTCTTTACGTCCTCACGATTTTCTCTCGGCGTTTGAAAGGTTTCATACATGAACTGCTGATACAATTCCTTCGGAATCCAAGCAGCACCAATTTTTACATCAATATCACCGGCTTTCAGCGGTTCAGGCATGGCAGCTTGCAATGCCGTCACATTTTCAGCAAATCTGCTGTCTTTTTCTGCATAGTTTTCAGCAATGTCAAGTTTCTGACGAATATCTCCTGAAAGATATTCGCTTGCCGACTGATAGGTGTTGGTATCAGGGACAAGAAAAATCTCGTCTTTAAGTTCTGAAATCAGCATTTCTTCTGACATATCCGTTAGCTTTGACATATAGGCAAGGTCAACCTTTGCAGTTTCCGCCATGGAGATTGTAAGTGCTTCCAGTGCCGTATCTACGTGTTCGATCGGCTTTGATGGTCTGACAGTTCTTTTGGTAAAAATATCAGACTTTGCGATCAGCTTGTCCTTATCAAAATCCTTTTCAAGGGTAAGAAGCAGATTGTAGGAGCAATCATCACGCAGAACCGAACGGTTTTTGCGGCTGTGCAAAAGCCCGTACTTCTTGTAAAAATCATCATACTGAACAGAGAGTTTCTGCTGAACCGCTTTAATCTCATTTTCAGGACGGTCATCTGCCTGTACTTTGAGAAGTTCACGAACCGTATCTCGCAAATCAATGAATGCAGTCATACGATCGTAGTCCTTCGATTTTGTATCCATTACTTTGGAAACATCAAAATTTCCAAGCTTGCTTTCTCCGCCTTTGAGATAAATATCACCTTTATCATCTTTGAAAAAGCTGAATGGGCGAAGTTCAGCAGCTGTCATTGTGACCTGTTTATCACTGAATCGGAATACTTCATTCGTTTTTACAGCTGAAATCTGCGTATCCAGTTTCTGTACCGCTTCATGAATCTGCTGTCGAAGATCTGCACCATCAATCGGAATGCACATTGTATCGTCATTTCTGCCGTAAAGCTTGTTGCCCTCTACGATCGCACCAAGTACCATTTCAGGATTTTCCGCAAAGTAGCTGTTCACTCTGAGTCCGTCCTCAGTTTTACCTAAATGCACCCAATCAGGCAGTTCTTCCGACGGTGCGGAGCGTTTTTGTAAGAAGATAATATCCGAAGTAACTTCTGTACCTGCATTCGCCTTAAAAGCATTGTTCGGAAGTCGGACAGCACCAATTAAATCGGCTTTCTGTGCCAGCTGCATACGGAAACTTTCGTCTTTCTTGTCAAGTGTTCCTTTAGAAGTGACGAAAGCAACAATACCGCCCTCTTTCACCTTATCCAGAGTTTGTGCAAAGAAGAAATCGTGCAGTTTGGTTGTGCTATACTGTTTATCTGGAAAATTCAGATCTCCAAATGGCACATTACCGACCGCAGCATCAAAAGAACCGTTTTGAAAATGGGTACTTTCAAAACCAGTTATCTGAATGTCAGCATCGGGATAAAGCTGTTTTGCAATTCGTCCGCTGATAGAGTCAATTTCAACGCCATAGATATTTGTATGTTCAGCCATTTCTGACGGCATTTTACCAAGAAAATTGCCGACACCGCAGGACGGTTCAAGAAGATTGCCGCCATTGAAGCCGAACTTATCCAATGCTTCGTAGATTCCATCAATAATTGCAGGAGATGTGAAAAAACTGTCGAGAACAGATTTTCTTGCATCTTCATATTCTTTCGGTGAAAGTGCGTTGGACAGCTGTGCGAACTCTTTGCTCCATTGCTCATTCTCAGAATCAAAAGCCTGTGCAAGACCGCCCCAGCCAACGTATTTTGACAGAATTTCCTGTTCTTCAGGAGCAGCCGTTCTGTTCTCACTTTCAATTTGCTTTAATGTCTGAATGGCAAGCAGATTGTTCTTGAATTTGGTTTTTGCACCGCCTTCACCGAGGTTATCATCGGTTATGGTAAAATTCTGCGTCTTTTCATCTGCTTTAATTTGCTGTTCCGATTTTTCATCGGGAGCCGATATGTTTTCCGGCTTAGTATCAGATTTTTCTGTTTTAGATTCACGCTGATTCATGCGGTCAATATCGCTCTGCGTGATATATTTATCATGTTGAATAAGATCAGCAGTGAGTTTTGCAACTTCTGTCCAACTGAAATCAAATGTTTCCTTGCTGATTCCATTATCAACACTTCGGAGTGTGAACTGTATGCCTTTTGAGTCATGGTCAACAGTGAAGATATTGCCGTCAGCAGTATGACCGCCTGTGCCATACTCGTTTTTCAGAAAGTCAGCAAATTCCTGATTGCTTGGGTTATTTTCCTGAAAAAATTCTGCAATGCGAAATTTCCCATTCTCGAACCCGCTTCCACGCATGATCTCCTTGTGCAGTTCCTGAAAACGATCCACATCAGCAATCGGTTCACCATACTGAACAGGAGAAACAGTTTGTGCAGGTGCAGACGGGCTTACAGGTTCTGATTCTCCGAACAGAGTCAGCTGCTCATATTCCTGTTTTCCATTTCCAAAAGGTTTGAACTCCTTGTCATCCGCTACAAATCCAAGCCCTGCATCGGCAATGGCATTTTCGTCAAACAGCGGTGCATCATCAGAAATTTCAGTTTCAGACGATTTTTCGGTAATCGGTTCATCCTTCACAAGTTCTTTTTCCGGTGCTACAAGCTGAACATCAGTAATCTCCGCATCGACCAGATTCCAACGATTGATATATTCATCAGCTATCTTTTTCGCTTCTGCTGTATTTTTTGCCTGACAACGCATCGGTGAATTTGTACCGCTTTCTCTATCATAGATATATACATCGAAAGTAAGTAAACCAGATTTCTGTTCAGGCTCTTTTCCATTTGCAATAGACTTGTCAGCCGTATCAAGTGTATCTGTATCTACAATACTTTCATGCACTTTTTCGGTATCACTTTGTTCCAAATTCTCAATACCTGCATGACGATTGGCAGATTCAACAACCTCAGACAAGAACGTTTCCAGTCCCTCTTGTGGCATGATGACATTGCTGGTATCTCGTGAGAGCATGATTCTTCCTCTGTCCTCATTGATGCTGTCGATATGCCACTCTTTTCCCTGAAATTCAATATCATCACCAACTTTGAACGGCAAATCAGAAGCTTTTATTGGAATAACCGATGCGATCTCATCATCAGAAAGCGATACCAAATCATTGAAATCAAGTACCGACAGAGCATTTTCATTCATTTCCGCAAGGGAGTTATACTGCTCATCACGAACAACATTGCCATCATACTCAAATATGAGCTTGTACTGTTCCAAATCTGCATACACCTGTATGGGGAGATCATGTTCTTCGTCTGTTGTATAAGCAAGCGAAATATTTGAAAGATCAGAAAACTCAGCTAATTCACCGAATTCTCGGTCGTAGTAGTCGGCAATATGCTGTTTTGCAATATCCAAATCAGACAGTTCTGTAGACTGTGCTTTGTCAGCAAGATAGGCTTCTGCTGTTGCAATTGTAGGCGATTCCGGAAGGTCAATTTCTTCAGCTGATACCAGTTCCTCACGCTGTGCAATTTGCAAGTCAAACTCCTGTTTTGCAGATAGAAGCAAATCAAGTTGTCTGTCATTATCAAGAAATCGGCTGGTATCGCTCTGGTCGAGATAGCCAATCAGCAGATCATTCATTGTACCAAGTTGTGTAATGTCATAATCCTTAGAAACATAGTTTTCAATGACATTTGCCATGTTGTTTCGTGCTGCAATTTCAATAGAGGGAGAAAGAGCCTGTATCTGCTGATTATCAAGCCCCATATTCTGCAAGTTTTCAAGAATTTGATTTTCACAGATTGTCTGACGAAGAATTGCCTGAAAATGCGGTGCGTCCTCTTTTTCAGTGGTAAACATAACCTTGCCGTCACGAATTAGTCCTGAAAATTCCGCACCACGCTCGTAAAGCTTCGGTTCCATCTTATGATACTTGTCAGGTGTCAAGGGCGAAATCATAAACTGTCGGTTTCGGATCCCTTTGTATGGTCTGTTACCGATGATTTCTTGTGAAGCCTGTCGGCTATTCTGAATCATTGGTTTTCTCATAGCCTTTACGGCATCCTGAATCGCACTTATCTGAGAAATATCAGCCTGAGATACAGTCATTACCCCTTTGCCGCTGGGATAAATTCTTGCTGAAAACGAGATGTTCGCTTTGTTTGCCAATTCCGCCATTTTGAGAATGGTTTCTCTGTCCTCGCTGATATAGGATTTCTGAGGAATATATTTGTAGTCTGTATTGCCGATAATATTTTTATCCTGCGGAATATGTTCTTTGCCCGACTTCTGCAATCTGCAAAGGGATTCATCAAGACCTGTAACATTCTTGAAATGGTCAATTTCAGAACTGTTTACCGCAATCATCGTGTTGCTGCCATCGCTGTATGCACAGTAATTCAGCCCCGATTTATCAAGTGCCTGCTGTATCTGCTGAAATGTATCTTCACGCATGACTGCAACGGTTTTATCTCTGTTATCCGTTGCTTCCTGCCAATAAGGATTGCCGTATCGCTTCATTTTGTTCATTCCCCCTTGTAATATGTCATTCCAATCTTTTGCTCCATTTGGTGTTACTCTTTTCATGGCAGGATACCGAGCAATCAGTTTTTCAGCAAACTCGTTTCCTGCCTTATCGTTATCGGTGCAGAGATAGATATTTTCAGGTGATATTGCATATCGTTTCATCGTTTCCGTGACAACAGAGGGCTTTACACCTGCCATGGAAACCAACCTGTAATCCCTGTGTTCGGGGTATAGATCAGCAAATGAAACTGCATCGATGGCACTCTCAAAAAAATAGGTGCTTTTGGGTTCACCGATGACCATTTCAAAACCGTAACCGTTTGCTGCCCCTTTGTCAAAGGATTTGAACCGTACACTTACTGACGTACCGACCTTTTCCGCACCGACCAGTAAGCCGCTCTCATCGAAGATCTTGAATACTGCATTGCCTGTTTTTTCTTCGTGTGATAATCTTCCCTTAACAGCCAATTTTTCAAGAGATGCGATAGATAATCCACGAACATGGTGCAGATAGTGCATGGCTCTGGATAAATCTTTGCTCTCGTGCAGTGTGATCTCACGATTTTTGGGCGGTTCTGCTTTTGAAATACTGTGGGAGTGAAACGGGATTGCTTTTTCATTGCTGAGTAACTCCACCGCAGAAATAAAGTCCAGTCCCATAAATTCCTGTACAAACTGGATGTTGTTACCGCCTTTGTTTTCGGAAAAGCGAAACCACTTTCCAACTTCACCGGCTTCGTTATTTTTGATATGCAGGCTGTCATGTTCTTGCAGAATATACTCTCTGCCGACCTGTTTTAAGGAAAATCCCTGACTTCTCAGGAAATCAAGGAGATTGACAAGATTGGCACGTTCGATCTGTTCCGGCGTAACTCGCATCAGAGTTCCTGCCCTTTGCTTTTGGATTCTCCTTGTTTCGGACTTTCTGCCTTCACTTCCTGTGCAAGCTTTTTCATCTTCTTTCGGCTGAAATAAGCCGGTGCTTCTGATTTCCTTACGGTTACGGCAGATTTGTCACCATCTAATCTTGCAGAGTAGGGAATGCCGTCCTTTTCAAGCTTTTGCATGGTTTCCTGTGCATCTTTTTCTGACATTGGCTGGATTGCTCTGTCCTCTCTGGGAATCTGTCGGAATACTTCGGGATTTACAAGACGAACGTGTGTATCCTTCGCTTTTTCCTCCGCAGCGCGGAAAGCACCCTCATTTTTCTTGGAAACGGTAATGGTAACACCCTTATCGGTTTCCACCGCCGAAAAAGGAATCTTCTGCTTTTCCAACTCTGTCATTATGATTGCACCCACCTTCGCCGGTTCGTTAGTAATCACTCTGTCCTCCGGTGGAATTTGCCTGTAATAGTTGGGATTGATTTTTCGTACTCCCGAACGGGATCTCTGCGGTTCTTTCTTTTCCGGTGCAGGTTTTTCCATCTGTTTTTCCGGCTGTGATTTCATGACAGCTTTCGCAAACAGATTTACAAGTCCCGCATGGGAACTGAGGGACAGACTTCTTTTCGTATAGAGTTCCGGCACATTCTGAAGCGTATCTCTCGCAAAATCTTTGACTTCTTTTGCGATTCTGCCGTCACTTGTGCCGTTCAACGCACAGGCAAGCACAAAGGCGATACGGTCATCAGAAAATTTCTCACGCACATCACTTAGTGCCTGTTCAGAATTCAGGGTATATCGCTCGTAATCATAATTCTGGGAAAGTGCCTGTGAGATCTCCTTTGCACATTCCATATTTGCCTTTGCAGATTCCCGAAACGATTGCAGTGTGGCATCATCACAAGTGCTAAAATCAATTTCTTCCAGAAATAACGGCACATCGGGACGTTCTTCCTTTTTGCCATTGTTGATAATTCCATCAATCATGTTCATATCATCTTCCATAGACATTTCAGCGTTGCGAAGATATTCCGATGAATCCAATGCCACCGTTTCTACCGGCTTGTCCATATCGAAAATCTCACCGCCTGCAAAAAAGTCTGTGTTTTCAATTTCACTTTCCGTTTTTGCAATGGTCTTGTCCACTGCATGGTCGTCTGCTTCCTGAAACTTCGGAGCAGTTTCCAGTCTGTGTATTTTGGCTTCAATTGAAGAAATAGAGGACTTTACCGTTTCGATTTTCTGACCCAGCTTATATTTCTCCGCCATGGAATCGCTCTTTTCATACTGTTCCGACAGCTTTGCAAGCTTGCTTTTCGCAGTATTCCGGTCGATATTCAGTAAATTCTTTGTGCTGTTACGCAGACCGTCCATAGATTCACGGAAAAGTTCTCTGCGTTTCTGCGGATCAGGTGTCAGGAATGATTTGATTACATTGCTGAAATTTCGGAGTTTTTCCGCTTTCAGCTGTACCACAGCAATGCGGCTGTCCAGTTTTGAAATTTTCTCTTGATTTTGCTTTATGCCGTTTTCCAGCTTTGGAATCTGCCTTTCCTGAATTGTCTTGATCTTGTCTGCATTGGCATCTATGATTTTCTGTGCAATTTTCGGCAGCTTTCCATTTTCAATCAGTTCACCAAGCATGGCGTTGGTGGCTTCCAGTTTCGCAACTTTTTCTTCGAGAACAGCGATCTTGTTTTCTGCCTTGCTGATCTTATCCTGCACTTCCGCCTTGTGTTCCTGTAAATTGTCCAGCTTGTCCATGTGATCGTCATAAGCGGCATTGAAAAGGGGCAGAAGCGTTTCACTTTGATGTACATATTCTTCAACCTCCGACTGCTGTCTGACTTCTTCATTTTCCTGTATCGGCATTTACGTCACCTCTCAAAGCGTTTCATAGCCGTCAAATGGATTCTGATAGTATCCGTTCTGGTAACTGCTGCGGCTATTCTGCGGATATGGATTTCTGTTGTAGTTTGCAGAATTTCCGTTCTGATAGTTGCTCTTTTGCGGATTTGTCTTGCTGCCTGTAAAATAGAAGTTGGTCACATAGACATCGGTCGTATAGTGCTTATTGCCATTCCTGTCCGTGAAATTACCGGTTTTGATGCTTCCGTGAACTGCAAGCACATCACCCTTATGAAAGAATTTTCCGATGTTCTCAGCGGTCTTGCCCCAGGCAACGCATCGGATAAAGTCTGCCGTCTTGTTGCCATTTGCATATCGGTCTACCGCAAGGCTGAAATTTGTGCAGACATTTCCGTTCTGCGTTCTTTTCAGTTCTATATCACCGCAAAGCCTGCCCATTAAAGTTACATGATTCATCTTATTCGCTCCATTTCCATATTTCTAAAGTGTGTTTTCTTCTCAGCCGGTTCTTCTCTTTGCACCTGCTTTTCATTCTCTTTCGGTTCATTCTGCAAAAGAATATCCTGTTCCAGAATTTCTCTGATATTTGCGTTATCGCTGTGCCAGCAGTTGACATACGTCTGTGCAAGAATCAGCTGAACATCGATGGGCTTGCTTTCCAGTTGTGACACCGTCACGCCCAGCACATCAGCAATTTCCGGCAACAGCAGTCTTGCATAATGCTGACTTTCCGGTTCAGAGAGAAAGAGCAGCATTTCTTCTGTATATGGCTTCATCGCTCATTCACCATTCTGACAAGTTCGTCTTTCTCCGTGCCGATCGCATACTCATACATGAGATTCAGCTTTTCATTTTCAGAAAGCGGCATCAGAACGTCAATCTCCATGCCGGTATTTTCTGTAATCTCACGCATACCGAGAATGAGTGTCCCTTTTCGCCACTGCTTTTCGATTTCTTCATACTGTTTGTGTGCCGAAAGTTCGTCACTTGCTTCATACTGCTTCATTGCCCGGCAAATATCTTCCTGCATTTCTTCCGGCATTGTGCGGAGGTGATCGGTAAGAACGCCAAGGACATCTGCCGCCTTTCTTAATGTTTCTATATCCAAAATTCGTTCCTTTCTGACAGGTCAGATTTTCCAGACGCTGTCTGGAAAATGCAAATCATTCTTTTCTTGTCGCCCAGTTGTAATACGTCTTGCCATTGAACGCATTTTCTGCTACCTTTGGCACAACAATGGTCTTTCTGCCGTTTTTGATGTAGCTTGTTTCCTTACCGCAAAGCAATAGCTTGATTTGTCCCTCAGAGAGTTCCACACCATACACTTTTGAAAGATTCATGCCGCATCTGGCAGAACAGTACCAGCCGTATTTACCTTTGATGACAGGCTTGCCGCATTTCGGACAGTTGCCGATACTGGGCTGTTTTTCGCCAAAAGAAACGGAATCATCGACTGCACTGTACTTGCAGACTAAATCCGTCACAAAAACATTGATCTCATCCATAAAGCGGTCAGAAGAGAGCGTGCCACGTTCCACGGCAAGCAGCTTGTTTTCCCAGTCGGCAGTCAGTTGTGCGGATTTAACTTCATCGGGCATGACACGGATCAGATTTCTGCCCTTGTCAGTAGAAATGATTTTTTTGCCGTCACGCTGAATATATCCGTGCTTTACAAGATTTTCAATGGTGTTGGCTCTTGTTGCAGGTGTACCAAGTCCTTTTTTCTCCGCATTTTCGTCAAAATCTTCTGCACCTGCGTGTTCCATGGCAGAGAGAAGCGTATCTTCGGTAAATGATTTCGGCGGAGATATAAAATGTTCTGATTTTGCTGCCTTTGCTATAAAGTTCATACCATTTTCCAGATCGGGCAAACTTTTTTCATCGCTCTTTTCCGATTCTCCAATCTTACCGTCCAAGGCTTTCCAGCCGAATTTCAGAACTGTTCTTCCGATTGCAGTAAATGCTGTGTTTTCACATTCGAGTGTCACTTTTACAGCATCATATCGATATGCAGATGCCGAAGCACACAAAAGCCTTAAAGCAACCAGTTTCAGAATATTCTGTTCTCCCACAGCCAGTGCCGATATATCACACTTCACACCGCTTTCGGTTGGAATGATCGCATGATGTCCTGTGACCTTACGATTGTTGATGACCGCTTTGAGATTCGGTTCTGCAACACTTCCAAACCCAAAACGTTCGCTGATTGCCGGAATGAGAGCATAGGCGGTCTGTTCCATATCATCGGATAAGTACTGAGAATCGGTACGGGGATAGGTGACCAGTTTCTTCTCATAGAGGGACTGCATATAGTCGAGTGTCTGCTGTGCCGTGTAACCGAACTTTTTGTTTGCTTCACGCTGTAAGAAAGTCAGATCAAAAAGTTTCGGAGCAGATATGCTCTTGACCTCCTTTTTCACATGGGTTACCGTTACCGTTTTGCCGTTGCAGGAAGAAACCAGCCTATCAGCTGCATTCTCATCATCAATCCTTGCACTGGCTGCCTTGAAACCAATATCCAGATCTACCGTGAAATACTTTTGCTTGATGAAGTTCGCAATATCCGCATCACGTTTCACAATCATGGCAAGTGTTGGTGTTTGTACTCTGCCTGTATTCAGGTGGGCGTTGTATCGCACCGAAAACAATCTTGAACCATTCATACCGACCAGCCAGTCTGCCTTTGCACGGCAGAAACCTGCCTGATAGAGATTGTCATACGCAGAACCGCTTTTCAGCTTATGGAAACCGTCCCTGATTGCCGATTCCTCCAGTGAGGAGATCCAAAGTCTTTTCACAGGCTTTTGACACTTTACAAGATTGTATACATATCGAAAAATACATTCGCCCTCACGGTCAGCATCGGTTGCACAGATAATCTCCGTGATGTTTCTGTCATTCATAAGCTGCTTCAATACTTTGAACTGGTCCTTAGAATTTTCAGAAATCTTAAATTTCCATTCTTCCGGAATCATGGGAAGCTGTGCAAAACTCCATTTTGCAGCCCAATTTTCAGAATACTCGTCTGGAAACTGCAATCCGACCAGATGTCCAAAACACCAGCTGACAACATAGCCGTTTCCCTCTAAGCAGCCGTTTTTCTTGGCGTTTGCACCGAGAACCTTTGCGAGTTCTCGGCTGACTGAAGGCTTTTCACCGATTACCAGAATACTCATACGAAATCATCTCCCATATCATCGCTGTCACGAAGTGCTTTGTTGTATCCCTTTCCATAACCTTTGCGGTAAAAAATTGTTCCTGCAATTACGGCGGCTCCTACCACTGCAACTGCACCGACTATTTTGCAAATCCTGTTCATGTAAATCCACCCTTTCAATATTTGATTGGAGTACCGTAATTGATCTTTTTGATACTCTGAATATTGTCAAAACTCAAACCATACCAGTTGTATGAGCCGTAGTTTCCTGTGAAAGAAACGCAGTCCGGCAAATATCCGTCGGCATGGATAAACTCCACGATACACTTGCCGTCACCGCCGAACGGGTGATACCAACGGTCGCCCTTGCTGTCACAGATCTTTACGGTAAACTGTGTCCCGTTTTCCAGCGTGATGAGGAATCGGTCACCGCAGTAGCCGAAGAAAGTTCCCATGGCACAGCAGTAATCGCCGTATTCATCACGCATGATGCCTGTGTTGGTAACAGGATCAGGGACAGCACCCTGAATTGCCGAATAGGACGGATCTCTTGTCAGACCGCTTGCTTTTTCATAGGCAAAACAGTCTGTCCAGCCGTCGATGTAGTCATATTCTTCGATCACTTCTACCGCTTCCGTTCTCTGTACTGTTGATGCAAGCAGGTTTCCGTCTGCATCGGAAAGTTCAAACGTGTATTCTGAATTTTCACGAAGTCCTGTTACATAGCAAAGGGTATTGGATTTGAACTCAAAATAGATGTTGTCCACATAGTCATCATTCACATTCTGTATTACGGTTACGGTATATTCTGTATCTGCATCACCGCTCCATTCCAGTTTGATGCAGGATACGGAAATTGTCGCTGCCGTCAGTGTAAAAGCATCTGCCGGTTCACTTTCTGTGACAGTCGGCGTTGTGGAAACAGCCGTCCTGGTACTTGTGGGCGTTGACCTTGGGACAGATTCCACCGGTATTGCGGATGTAATCTGCGTTGTTGCAGGAACGGCAATGTCCTGTCCCTGCACATTCTGATTCAGATTATAATGACCGCTTCCCAGCACCACAAAGAAACTTGTGCCGATAGAGATCAGTTTGCCGGTTAACATCGTACTAATCGGCATTTCGTTCACCTCTGTTGATCTGAATCACTGCCATTGTGAAAACGCCGATGCTGCTGCCGATAATAAGACCTAATAGAAATTTAAGCATTCATATTCTCCTTTGCTTTCTGTTTCATCATTTTCTGAAACGCTCGGTATTTGCGAGTATACGCATAAGAATCTCCGAATATATTCTGTGCTGCGGTGTACAGTGTTGGTTCATGTTTTCGGATGATCTCCAGTTCTTCTGTCACTCTGGGATTGTATGGACATCCGACACAGCCCGTGCGTTTCAGTCCATATTCGGTATAGCACCGGGAATGCTGTATTCCATAGAACTCCTCATAGGCTTTCTTATCGCTGTCCGTGTACCAGAATACAGGACGATAAGAATTGCAGCCTTTGGATTTGCTTTCGGAAAAACACGTCTTGTAGCTGGCAGAACGAATTCCGCCCTCTGCCTTTCGCACACCGATAATTTCAAGGTCTGCATTGTATTTTTGAATCAGAAGCTTTGCAGGCTTTTTCTTGGCATACTCACAGCATTTGTTAGAGATTTTGAAATCCGGCGGATTTGCCATCATAAACTCTTTCAGCCACCTGTTTCTGCCAATAGAGAAGCGGCTCATTTTGACGATTTCATTTTCCGGGGAGTAATAGGCATTGCACCACCATTGCAGGGCAATCTTGCAGTTCGGATATTGCTCCAACAATTCCGACAAGGGTTTGTCCTCCCATTGAAATCCATGCTGCTGTAACCGCATGATCTGTTCGCTGACGTATTTGGAGAGAAACGGCTGACCGTATTCCTTGCAACAGATTGGAATTGGCTTGCAAGCCTTGATACGTTCGATTTTGATACCATACTTCTTTTCCAGATCGTCGAGGTGTTCTTTTGTAGCACGATATTCCAGTCCAGTATCAATCCAGAAGTAACGAACTTTCTTTTTCTCGTCCACATTGTGTATCACATCAAGCACAATGTCGCTGTCACTGCCGCCGCTGATACTGCAAAGAGGCATATGGGAACGGGAGAGAACGCTGACCGCTTTTGCATAACCGTCAATAATGGCAAAATTCTTGGTATCCAGAGAAGCTTCAAACGCCTTAGACATTTTTCAATCCTCCCAAGATGTGTGCAATCACGTCTACTGTCCAGCCGTTACCGATACACTTGTACCGCTGTGTATTGCTGATTCCTGCGGTGTAGTTGTCAGGCAATGTTTGTAAACGTTCTGCTTCCACAGGTGTCAATTTTCGGATCACATAATCACCGTCCGGCAGGTCTATCTTGTAAAGTCCGGTTTTCGCACCCATTCCGCCGCCGTTTGCCGTCATTGTGATCGATTTGCCGCAGACAGAATAAATCCGCTGTCCTTGACCGCCGTTGCCAATCTGACCAATGCGAATGGGAACGGCGATCTTCTGACAGCTTTTCTCTGCTTTGTGAACCGGAAAAAGGTTAGTTCCAGCCTTGTAGTAAGTTGCAGGAATGGTATGAGATTTGCCGTTTACTGTTTCCACAGGAACAGCCACCATAGTACGCTGCTTTCGTTCCAAAGTGTTATGAAAAGCGGCACCCTGATATCTGGCTGTGACACAGTAGCTTTTATTCTGCCAAGAAACACCGTTCTCCAGTACATCCTGCAGCAGAATGCCTTTGTCCAAAGGTTGTGTAACATGGGGAATATTCGTCCAGTAACAACGCTTTCGGTGCTGTCCTGACACCAAGGAAGAATTGATGACAATTGGCTCAACACCAAGTGTTTTGGAAATCTCATTTTTGATATTCCGGTGAATGGAATGGTTATTCTCATAGAGAAAATACCGGCACTCCGATTCCTGTAAGGCTCTCACATATTCACTGAAAAGTTTGAACCCTTCGCCGTCACAGGAAGTTTCTCTGCCTTGTTTTGCGATAGACCAGTATGTACAAGGAGAACCGCCAAGCAGCAGGTCATATCCCTTGAATTTTCTGAAATCACCGTCAAACACATTTCCGTGATGAACAATCTCAGGGTGATTTCTGCTTGAAACCGTTATGGCATATTTGTCAATTTCAAAGGCATCATAGGCTTCTACAGAAATCCCTATGCGTTTGAGTGCCACCATTCCGCAGGAGATGCCGTCAAAAAGGCTCAGTACCCTCATACTTCATCGTCCTCATCTGTCACACTGCCGTAGTCATCGTCATAATCTTCCTCAAAGTCCTCAGCACCGGTATTTTTCTTCTTGCCGAATTTGCCCTTTTTCAGCACAAGAACAGCACCGCCGATCACAGCCAGTATACCGACTCCAACAAGAATGAGTGTATTGCTGTTCATAGACGGAGGCTGTTTGGTGGTGGCTTTTTCTTCTGCACGCTCTGTTTCACCGGTGGCTTCTTCCGCACGGTCAGAAACATCAGCCGTCACACCGCCGTTGGTGGCTGCATCCGCATATTTCTTTGCCTGTTCCGCAGGGTCTTTTTCTTCTTCTCCCTCGTTGCCTGCGTAGAGCAGAGAATACAGATCGAAATCGTCTACCTTGTTCAGAAAGAATACATTGTCCTCATCACCCTCCGCAGAATAATTGATCAGGATGTAGAACACATTGCCGTCTTTGGTAGTGACAGCAATAAACTGCATTTCTTCGCTGTCATAGATGATCTTTTCATGCTTAATGAGCGTAGCGTTGCCGTCTGTGTCATAATTCTCATCTGCATAATAGTCATGTCCTGCATTATCAGTTTCATCATCGCTGTTTTCCATTGCTGCCTTGTTGTGCTGAATTTCATCAACCAACTTCTGCATATCTTCTTCACCGAGTTCCATGTTTGCAGCAGAAGAATTGTCTGCCATTTCTGTAATTGCCGCTGTTTCTTCTGCAAATACAGGAATGGCATTTCCCATACTTGCCAAAGTCAAAGTCATTGCAGAAAATATTGCCGCAACCGATTTTTTAGTGTTCCACATTTTTTCTATCCTCCATCACAATCTTTTGTTCATGCACCACGGAAGAAGCAGCTGTCAGCTTCGCAATAATCTCCTCCGTGGTCATGCCGTTGTCATGCAAAAACTTTTTGAGTGCTTCCACTTCAAGCATTTCTCGCTTGGCTTTCAGTTCCTCAAGAAGCTGCTTGTCCTGATTGATTTTTTCTTCAAGCTTCGGAATTTTCTTGTTGAGAGCATCCAAAGCGGTTTCTTTTCTTGTCATTTTCATGCTCCTTAGTAGAGTACCAGTCTTGGGTCAATGTAGTCCCAACCGTAACCGTCCGTGTCAATCTCAATATGGAAATTGACATTCGTATTGGTTGTTTGTGCAAACATTTCGCCCTCATGGATCGTATCGCCCTCCGAATAGCCATTCAGAAGAACTGCATTGGCGATCGTCACTTCTGTATCTCGCTTTGTTCCGCCGGAACCGTCATACCAGTACTGCACATCATCTTTTCGCAGAGTGATCTTCTGATTGGCAGTATCAACATCCTTGATTTTGCAGTCAAACGGAGCATAAAGCTTTGCACCGGTATTGCAGTAATATTTGATTCCCTGATACAGACCATGATTGGTTTTGTTCCATTCCCACATATCGTATCCAAACGCCTGTTTGATAGAATAATTCCGAATGGTATCGCCGGAAAGCATATTGCGAAGTGTCTGATGATTTCCATAAAGCGTTTCCGAACCGCTTTCCTGACCTGCAAGAAGCTTGTAGTATTCCAGTCGTTCTTCCTTATGGGATTGACTTTTCAGCTTATCTTCGATTACCTGATCAAAGGTTTTCTTTTGTTTGACGTTGTAGTAGAGATTACATTCCGTTTTCCAGTAATACTTTTCATAATAGCCGTACATACAGGCATCATTTATGGTATCATTCCAGATATGCGTATCGGTCGGCGAAACCAAAAACCAAGCATCATTTCCATTCCAGCCCCAGAAAGAGCGATCGTATCGGGTGTCTCCATTCATGAAGAAAAATGTCTGCGTATCATTGTCAATGTAGTAAAACGGTGCACTTGTGCCGGAATAATAGCGGTGATCCATAATCATGAATCCTGTCAAAGCATAGTCATCGTTCGGATTCAGCACCCGGTAGTCCGCATTGATGCAGACGTAACCCTCGCTGTCAAAATACTGACTGAGTTCAGACGTATAAGCGATGGGTTTGAAACGATATTTGTATGGTCTGCCGCTGTAGACAAAGGCATCTTTTTCCGCTCTGTAATACGTACCGGTTTCCGCACTTCCGCCGCCCCAGTAGTTGTAATTGGGAAGTTCCTCCCAGCGAGATTTATTGTCATACCAGTAGACAAACGCATATTCTGCGTTGAATATTTCTGTCAGCAGGTTCTCTGTATCACTTCCATAACTCCAGTACTTGATGTCGCCGTTGTCATCCGCATCGAAATCGTAGTAGTAGGCACAAAGGAACGACCACAGCTTGTACACATCAAAATCATAGACCGGATCCCAGTCGTAGACGGAAGAACGTCCCCAGTACCAATTGTCGGGATCGTCTTTCAGATTACGTTTGTTTGCCCCGAAAGCGGCAAGACCGTTTTTCCAGTCCGTATCACTGCTCACTTTCAGAATCTTTTCATTCATGTCGTAGGCAAGTTTCGTGTAATACTTTTCAGCTTCCGACAAGTCATAATCCTGTGAAGCGTATGTACCGAGTACAAAACCGGAACTTCCCAAAATTCCTGAAAAGATCATGAGAATGAATGCCAGCACCAGAGCAATAATGAGAATCGGGACAAGACAGGCGAGCAGAACGGCTCTGGCTTCCTTGTTGTAGATGTTTTTGACAAATTGGAAAGCCTGCCGTAGTGCATTTTTCAGTCTGTCCCCAAAGGAATCTTTGGTCTGCTTTTTCGGCTTTTTTCTGCGTTTCGATTGTTCCCCCTTGCTTTTCAGCTTGTCCTCACGCTTTTGCAGACGTTGACGGTTGTCCGATTGCTTCTTTTTCAGTTTCTCTTTCTTTTTCTGATTCCGTTCTTTCCGGTAATTCGGCTGTATTTTTTCCACAGCTTTCTCCACGCCATGCCGTTTGATAGCTTCCACAGCAGAGAGAAAGTCGTTGTTTTCATCTGCCCGTACCGCTTTCTGCCAGCCGCTTGCCGCAAGACGTTTGCCTGTGTAATTAGCCGGCTTTAAGACCAGCGGTGCAGGTCTGGACAGATCAGCGATCCGCCATTGCTTTCGGAGTGTCTTTTTCTGAAACTTCTTTTCTCTTTTCAGCTTCCGGGATACCGTCTTGATTCTTTTGAAATCGGTTTTGTACTGCTTTTTTCGCCTTTGAAATCGATGTGCGGCAACAGCTACAGTAAACGAATCCGATACTTGTATCTTCTTGAAACGCTTGAATGACTTTTTGCGTTCCCTGAATTTTCGTTTTTCCGCTTTCAGTTCCTTACGGTTTTTCGCCAGCTTCGGCTGATACTGTTCACCCTTGAAAAGCTTGTATTCCGCTTTTTGCAGGCGGTATCGTGCTTTTTCCAGTTTGAACTGTTTTTTCTGCTTGAAATGCCTGCGAGTTCCTTTCACAGCATCTTTTGCGATAACCAGTGTCGCAATTGTGCCGCGATGCATATCGTCAACCGCTTCCTGCCGATACTTCTGTTTCAGCTTGTATTGAACATCACGCTGAACTGCATTGCCGGTTTTCAAAGCAACTGTTTCCGCACCAGGTGCCGAACCTTCAGCAGTATGCAGTGCCGTATGAACAGTTCGATTGACCAACTGTGCCGAGCGTTTCAGGACTTTTCCACGGAATGTTTTTGGCTTTAAGCTGTCAAGAGATTTCGTGATGGACGGTTTATCGCCTGTAAACCTCGTTTTGAGATTCACTGCTCTGTGAATCAGACCATGTCCGGTATATCGGCTGCTTTTTTCTCCACGTCGGATACGGGCAGTTGTTTTGAATTTTCCGTTTTTACGCTGCTTGCGGACAAACTGAATCTGAAACTGTTTTTGTGATCTGCTGTACTTTCTGAGTTTCTTTTCCGCCTTTGCCAGCTGATGATGTGTCCTTTTTAGATTCGCCATAGCGTTTCGCTCCTGACTATTTCAGCTGCTGTTCCAACGGTTTTGTGGTAAGCAGGCTGTACATCACGGTATCGGTCGGGAAATTATCCGTAAACGGCAAAATGATCTTATCGTAGCGGATCAGACCTTCACCGGGTCCGCTGCTGGTGACAAACTCCATCTGCTGTGGACTGATGTGCAGCTTTTCCGCCAGAATATCACGGTCACCGGCTGCCTGATTCAGCATATATACAAAGTCTGAGTTGTCGAAGATGTTTTCCACCTCTGCACTGGACAGCAAGTCCTTGACATTCTGTGTAATACCCGTCGGCACACCGCCCCATTTACGGAATCGCTTCCAGATCTCAGCGGAATATTTTGCCGTCTGTTCTTCCTTTAACAGAAGATGAAATTCATCGATGTAGTAGCGTGTCACTTTTCGTTCCGCACGGTTGCGTGTCACTCTGTTCCACACGGTATCCTGAACGATCAGCATACCCACCTTTTTCAGCTGATTGCCCAGTTCCTTGATGTCAAAACAGATGATACGATTCTTCAAGTCAATATTCGTTCTGTGGTTGAATAGATTCTGCGAGCCGTTGACATACATTTCAAGAGAGTTTGCTACACGAAGTGCGATTTCTCCCTCTTTGACAAGAGCGTTGTGCAGATCGGACAGAATCGGCATTTTTTCTCTGGATGGTTGGTTTCTGAAAAAATCCATGTAGATGGCACGAACACATCGGTCGATGACAGAACGTTCCTCCGCAGTCAGTCCATACTTGCCGCCCACAATGATCTCACAAAGGGAAATGATAAAATCCGACTTTGTGGAGATCGGGTTCTCATCCATGTTGTTTTCAAAGTTAATGTCCATCGGATTGATATACTGTTCTGAGCTGCTTGCTATTCGGATCAGCTGTCCGTGCAGATGCTGTACTAACGGGAAATATTCGCCTTCAGGGTCGCAGATGATAATATCATCAGTTGTTTTCAGAAAGCTGTCTAAGATCTCTCTTTTTACGCTGAATGACTTACCGGAACCCGGTGTACCAAGTATCAGACCATTTGGATTTTTTAGTCTGCTTCTGTTTGCCATGATCATATTGCCGGAAACGGTATTCAGACCGTAGTATGTACCGCCGACCTGAAAGAGTTCCTGTGTGGTGAACGGAACAAATATTGCAATTCCCGATGTGTGCATCTCACGGGAAACCTGTATCTTATTGATACCCAGCGGCAGTGATGAGGAAAGGTAATCCTCCTGCAAGTAGTCACAGGGCATCAGGGTACAGTTGTTCTTCTGACAGATACGCTTTAACAATTCCAGCTGCAAGCCTAAGTCTTTCTTATTTCTGGCATAGTTTCGTATCGTAATGGAGATATGAAACAGACGTTCATTCTTGCTGTTCAGATCGTCCAGCAGCTTTTCCAGATCGGTAATGTACATCTTGATAGCAGGGGGAAGAATATCCGGGTCATAGCCTGCCTTGGAAGCTTTCTTCTGTTCATCGATTTTCATAGACTCCACAGCAGTCAGCTTTGTCTTGACAAATTTGAGTGCCGTGATCTGATCCAGCGGTGTAACGTGCAGATTGACACAGAAAAGGTGCTGTAATTCGAGAAAATCGGAAAGAATCGTATCCGGCAGTTCTCCTGCAAGAATGTTCATTCCATTGATCGCACCGAAAGAAGCACCAATCTCAAAGTTTGCCTTATTGAATTTCATACTGGACGGAGCAATGAAGTCTTTCGTATTCCAGCCTGCTTTCAGCATTTCATTCCAGTCAAAGACAAAAGGGGTACTCTGAAATGGGTTCAGGCTATAATAGAGTGTTTCCAGTCTTTCTTTTCCGCTGAGTGCCTTGGCTTCCACATTGAAGCCCTTGAACATCTTGATAATTTCTGTCTGGATATTCAGAAGTTTTGGCTTTGCCTGTTTATAGGAACTTGCTTCAATGGTGAAAGTCAAAAACTTTCTGCATGACTGTCCATTTTTGCCCGACAACAGCTTTGATGTCAGCATTTCGGAGTATTCTGCACGAATCTCGTTGAAATCGTCCTCCTGTGCAGGAATCTGAATTTGCTTGACCAGTCCGTCCTGACTTCTGTTCTGATTTTCAAAGGTGAGCTGAAATGTAACGGTATTGTCAAAGTAATTGATCAGATCACAGTACTTTGAGAAAATGCCGTTTTGTTCCTCAAATTCAGCAAGCTGATAATTGGTATCAAAGAACTGAATGGTCTTTGAAAATCTATGGTCATCGATCTGGCATACACCGTCCCTGAACATCTGCGTATAGCCGATCGTATTCTGTGTGGACGAAATATCGTCCTTATATTTTTTGATCTCGTGCATTCGTGCCAGAATGACTGCCTTATCCTTTTTGTCAATGTTAGAAATTGGCTTTTCAGCGGCAGCTTTCGCTCCTGACCTGAGATCTGTTTTCTTCTTGTTTTTCAAGCCTACTTGCTCCTTTCTATCTTGTCCAAAAGCTTTTTCAGCTTGGTATATTCTATCTGTCTTTCGATACATTCGTATAGATTGACCGTTTTATAAGTTCGCTTTCTCGGTCTTTTGAAATAGCGGAACATATTCTTGATGGTCTGCTCGAAAAAGATCCCGTTTTTCTTGTACAATCCGCAGATGAGGGCAGGTGCTGCCACTGCACCCATGGCAAAGATCGCTCCTGAAACGCCAAGGGTACTGCGTGTCAGAAAGAAAAGCGGAATCCCCAGTACACCGCCGATTCCAAACGAAACCACCTGTCTTTTGGTCAGTCCGAACATGAACTTCTGTTTGATGTCATTCAAGTCTTTTGGTATTTGTACATAATGTGCCATTCACAACCTCCCGAAAATCAATGTGCATTGAAAATAGATTTGGAAACAGCACCTGTACGGAGTACCGTAAAGATCAGTGCAACCGTATATCCCAGAAGCATTGCCATTTGCAGAATAATACCGTCTGTACTGCTGTTCAGCGATGCAATGGCATTGGAAAACAGCGTCTTGAAGATACCAAGTGCAATGATGATAAAGAATCCCTGAAAGGATAATGCCAGAAGCTGTTTGATCCAGTTCTTTCCGATTCCCGACCATTCACCGCTATCCAGCATGGCTGCCATGGGAATCGGTGCAACGCCTAAGTACATAAAGACCTCAATGATACGGGAAGCAAGCACAATTACAATGGCAACCATCATAATCATTACACCCAAGTGAACAATCAGCGAGATAAACCAGACAGTTATCAGTTCACCAAGTTCCAGACTGTTCAGAGCCGATTTCTTGAGTGCCAAGTCAGTTGACAGGAAATCTCCTGTACCGAACAGCGTTGTAATGCCGTTGGCACAAGCATCTGTTCCGAACGAAAACAGGGCAGATGCGATGTAAAATACGTTTGATACCAAAATGACACCGCATAAGGCTTTGATGATCCATTTGATAAAGATGGAATCATCAAAATCCTTGAAGTTATTTCCACGAATTACGGTCTGTATCAGATCATTGAGCAATATGATGACAAGAATGAAACCGCCGATGGGGACTACCACGTTATTGCAAAGTGTTTCAATCGTTGACCATATGGTTGCTCCGCCGCTTGCAGAACCGGAAAAACTTGCAGGATGTCCTGTCAGAAATGTGGAAATCAGACCGCCGTCTTCTGTAGTTTTGTGAAAGGTTTCCGTCATCAGGTCGGATATACTGTCAAACTGCGATTTGATACCGTCCTTGAACAGATTCTCACACCATTCCTGCAAGCTGTCGATCGCATCACTTATGACGCCCATTCTCTCACCGTCCTTTCCTTATGCCGGCTGCCCACACACCACCCGCCACGCAGCCGTTAAAAAATTCGGTCAGATTAAACGGCACCTGTCATCATGCCTTCGAGAACCGGAACGAGGACGATTGCAAGGAGAATCAGTCCAAGACCAGCCATAAGCTGCTTCATGCCCTGCGATTTCGCACCGGGGTTGTCATTGCCGTAACCTTCAAGAAGGTTGACAACGCCCCAGACACCGACACCTGCACCGATCAGGCAGATCACGGATTTCAGTACAGTGCAAGCTGTACTGATGAAAGAAGAAGTATCTACTTCACCGGTAGCAGCAAAAGCCTGTGTGGTACACATCGCCGCCATAGAGGACATTACCGTTGCAGTGAGGATTGCTTTCTTTGCGAAGCGGCTTCCTTTGGTGAGCCACTTGTGCTTTGGCTTTGTGCTTTCGACCGCAGTATCAGAAACTGCCGTCATGACATTTACATTTTCCATCGTAATTTCTCCATTCTGTATAAGTATTTATCTGTTGCTGAAAACAGGAATCAAAAAGCTCTGTCTATGATGTGGTTTTTCTTCGGTATTCGCTGCTTTCAGGAAAGATCATCGTTTCCGTCCGTTTCATACACTTCTACTTTTGTGGTGCTTTTCAGTGTCAGATAACGTTTTTCCCGTTTTCTGACAAAGGCTGCAATGTCAAATTTCGCTTTCGGATTATCGTCCAGCAAAAGATGATAGTGCTTATGTTTTGTAATATCAAACTTATCTGAGAAGAACGGACGAACACCTCTCAGCTGTAAGATACATTTGCCGCCGTCCATGACAGCTAATTCGTCCTGTGACTTCAATTCCTTGCCAAGTTTCTGATAATTCAGCCCATAGCTTTCAGACTGACCTCTTGTGTTGGAGGTGTTAAAACTGTCAATCGTTTCTTTTCCAAGCGATTCCGAGATTTCCTTGAGAGTGGATTTTTCTTTACCGCCGAGAAACAGAGTAGTATCGCAGTTGCCCTCAATGGTATCCGCATTGTCTTTGTAAATTGCCTTTAGCTGAGATTTTGCCTGCAAGATGATGCTTGCAGAGATTTCACGGCTTCGGATCGTGGCAATCAGCTTTTCAAACTGCGGTATTTCGCCGATATTCGCAAATTCATCGAGCAAGCAGCGAACATGGTAGTTCAGCTTGCCACCCTCTGAATTGTCCGCTTTTGTGCATAAAAGATTGAATAACTGCGAGTACATGATCGCAACCAGAAAATTGAATGTTGCATCGGTATCCGAAATGATAACAAAGAGTGCAGACAGTTCATCGCCCAGCTTGTCCAGACCGAGTTCGTCATAGCTTGTGATTTCTAAGACTTCATCAATGGCAAATGGAGCTAAGCGTGTGGAACAGGAAATAAGGATCGACTTTGCAGTTTTTCCTGCGGCAAGTTTGTAAGCGTGATACTGCTTGCAGGCGAATGCCCCCAGTCGTTTTTGTTCCTCGTTCGGCTGATTTGCTTTCATTTCCTGAAATTCATTGCTGATTTCCATATCATTGGGAAAATCATCGTTGATCCAGCATTCAATAAATGCAAACAGTCGGTCGATCGCATTCTGAAATGTTTCATCATCCTCACGGCATTCCGAAGAATTGATCATTTCAATCAGCGTTTCAAAGTTCTGTTCTTCCGGCGGATTGATCGTAAAGATCATAGCGATATATGCAGTGTAAAGCAGCTTTTCTGCCTTTACCCAGAAGTCATCGCCGCCGTTTTGCTGAGAACTCTGCGTATTCCTAACGAGAACGTCCACAAATTTCAGAATATCCTTTTCTCTGTTCTTTTTGGAGATATAGGCAAAGGGATTGTAGTGCATGGACTTGCCGAAATCAATAGTATTGAACACCTTGATTCGGTACGGCTGATAGGATAGATTGCCTTTTTCGTCCTTGTACGGTCTGCCACGTTCCAGCATTTTACCGCATTCAATCAAAACCATGCCTTTCGGGTCGGTTACGATATATGAGGAGTGCATCTGCATGAGATTTGGCTTTACGAAAAATCTCGTTTTACCGGACCCGGAACCGCCGATCACCAGAATATTCTTGTTTCTGGCGTACTTCGGGTGAGATGGCTTTCCCATGGTCAAGCCCTCTGTCTGTGTGAGAATGACGTTGTTGTCTTTCTCTTTGAAGTCCATATATGGCTCAATATCTTTTTCCGTACCCCATACGGCAGAGCCATACTCTGTGCCTTGCCAGAACTTCTTTTTGTTGGCTGCTCTCATTTTCATCACAAATTTCATAACAACGCCAACAGCAATTCCAACCAGCAGATCAACCGGGTGAAAAGATGGAATGATATGGGCAAACGCTGTGCCGAGATTGTTCAGGGCAGGGAGCAGTTTTTCCGAAACGTCCTTACTCTCAGCTGTCCGGAACGCAAAACAGATGATATTGCCGGCATAGCCGAAAATGACATAGGCAAGGTTATTGAGGACAATTTTTTTTATCTTTCGAGAATCCATTTCAATCACCTTAATGCGTCATTTCCTTAGACTTCTCACGGACTTTTTCTTTCTTCTTTGGTTCATGAGAAACCTGTTTTGCCATATCTTTGATCTGCTGTCGGGTGATCTCCGCACGGGCTTTGGTCAGTTCGCCTTGCTTTTCGCTGGCAAACTCCTGAAAAGCCCTCTTGAAATCTTCCATTTTTCCTGCCTGAAAGAAAACATGAAAAGTATCGCTGCCTGCTTCTTTTTTGACGGCATAGTCAATGTCATATTTCTTTGCCACGCTCAGAAAATCCTCAATGCCTTTGATCTCCACGTTTTCCAGCTTGCCGGAATGCTCCGATAGCTTTTTCATGGAAACTCTGCCTTTTCTCTGCGACTTTCCGGAAAGAAAATCCTGCATGGCAGATTTCAAAGTATCGACCGTAAATTCTCTGCTTCTGACCGACAGATCTATGGTTTTTCGCAAGCCATTTTCAAAATCTGTACTCATTCCGGAAACTCAAACACTGCGTCGATGTTTTCACGAAGCCATCTGGAAAAATCATTTCTGACGGCATGAAACTTTTCTGCATCGTCATATTCTGCAATCACGATACCGTTTTCCGTATCGCCTTTCAGATAGACCATGAAGCCGTATCCGCTTCCGTCATCGTACTCACCGCAGGTCACACAGGAAACTGCATTAGTATAGTTGAACACGCTTCTGTCCTGCGAAATGATCGATAAGGTCATACGCTCACTCCTTTCCCGCTTACTAATTTCAGTTTAGCAAAAAGCAGACTGCAAATCTCTCAAGTTTTTTCAAGCATTTTTCAGCTTGTTAAAGTTGTTTGCAGCTTTTTTAAGTGATTTTCAGTAAAGAAAAAAACTTGTTTTTGACAATCGAAAACAGTTTTTATATTGAATTTTCAGATGATTTATGGTATAATACAGACAGTGATCATATCAAAAAAATAAAGTTGCGACACTGTCACAACTTTTTAAGAAAGGAATTTTTATGAGCGAGTTGATGAAATACGCAGAGTCTGCTGATCTCTATTCCAAAATATCAAATCTCATAACCGCAAAAAAATATACTGTTTCACGTGCTGTCAATTCAGCCATCATCTTTCTCTATTGGGAGATCGGCGAAACTATTTGTAAGGATATTTTGCAGAATCATAAAGCAGAGTACGGGAAAAATATTATAAATGAAGTGGCAAAACAGCTGTCTCAAAATTATGGAAAAGGATTTGACCGAACAGCAATTTTCAGAATGGTGCAGTTTTATCAAGAGTTTCCTGATAAAGAAAAAGTTGCGACACTGTCACAACAATTGACTTGGTCTCATTTTGTAGTTTTGCTTCCAATTGAAGATGAATTAAAAAGAGATTTTTATGCTGCTATGTGCAAATCAGAAAATTGGAGTGTTCGTGTACTGAGAGAACGTAAAAACTCTATGCTTTATGAACGCACAGCTATTTCCAAAAAGCCTGATGAAACGATCAAAAACGATATTGCACTTCTTATGAAAAAGGATAAAATGTCATTGGATCTATTTTATCGTGACCCTTATGTGCTTGATTTTCTCGGACTGAAAGATACATACAGCGAAAAAGATTTGGAAAATGCAATTTTGTCTGAACTTGAACGATTTATACTTGAAATGGGCAGTGATTTTGCTTTCATGGCAAGACAGAAACACTTCGTTCTGGACGGAAAAGATTACTACATGGACTTGCTTTTTTATCATCGTTCGCTCAGACGACTTGTTCTTATTGAATTAAAACTTGGTGCATTTGAACCTGAACACAAAGGTCAAGTTGAACTATATCTGCGTTGGCTGAAAAAGAATGAAATGTGCGAGGGAGAAGATGATCCGATTGCTTTGATTCTTTGTGCAGAAAAATCACAGGAAACAGTAGAACTTATGGAATTAGATAAGGGAAGCATTCACGTTGCACAATACCTGACAAAAATGCCGCCGAAAAAATTACTAGAAGAAAAATTGGCAATTGCTATTGAAAACGCTAAGGAACAGCTGGAACAAAGATAATATCTATATAGAACAAGGCACTGTAAAAAACACGCAACAAAACCCGTGGATCACCTTGATATGGAAGCCTATGGGGCTTTAATGCAACATACAGCAAAAAAGAGCTGTCTAATCTTGAAAAAAGGGTACAGCAAACACACAGGCAAAAAATGCAGAGCTTTTTTAGCAAATATTAAAATGTTGAAAAATATTTTTTCAGGCTGCTTTTTCGATTACGATCTTCTTCATATAACCGGTTCCACTTGATGATACCGTTTGTACCTTCAGATTGAATGCTTCTGTTCATTCTGAGAAGTGCTCTGTGAATACAATTAAGATTGTTTAAAACCTCTTTGTGAAATGTAGTCAATTCTTCATTTATGCGGACTATGCAATTTCCCCGTTCTCCCATATTGTTTCCTTTTATTGGTCTGCTGTAAGCATAATGAAATTTTCTGTTGTTAGGACATATCAGATCACCATTTTGATCTATGCGAAAATTCACTGCCCTGTATGAATCATTATGGTATTTAATATTTTTGCTTTCTTTTTCATACATGGTGAATTTCATATTTTTTTCATTCCATGTTCTTCACAGTACAAATAGTTGTTGAAGCTTCCACAGCCTGCGTCGGCAACTGGATATTCAAGATGCCTTCCGTATAATCTGTGAATTTTTTTCATAAGTGGAATAAAATAATCCATATTCGAAGCATACTGCTTTACGTCGTATACAGCAATATACTCATCACAAACGCCAAATTGTATGTTGTACCCGGAACCAGTTGATCGTTTCCCATATAGTCTTTTTTCATATGCATACATATGCATAATTGTTGCATCATGGTCTGTTTTGGAATAACTATTTCGTTCATTGCCGTACATTTTCATGTGATCTGCATACTTTTTTAGTCTTGCAATGTAATTTGTAAGCTGTTCCGGAATTTTATGATGCCCCGTCCTCTGACAGCAGAAGCAGGATCCAAACCACAAAGCTGTATATATTGCTTTAATATCTGTTCGAGATATTCGCTGGTATATTCTTCACGAACTCCAAATTTTACACCAAATACGGCTATTCCTGTATTTGGTGGCGTTGGCTATGATCTTTGTTCCGTCTATGTACATATGATCCATATTACGGCAACAGCATTTACTTATTTTGAAAGAAGTAGTAAAATAGAGATATGGAATAGAAGAACTAAAAGAAAAAATCAAAAGCATCCGAGAGCCGAGAAGAACCGGATACGGAAATATCTGGCATAAGCTAGAGGATATCATAATCATAGGACTGTGCACCATCATATGCGGAGGGGAAGATTTTGCCGATATGGAGGCGTTTGGCAAAAGTCGTCAGGAATATCTGGCGAAATTCCTTAAACTTCCGAATGGGATACCCGACAGTGATACATTCAGACGAGTATTTGAAAAACTGAACCTGTCTGAACTTTCGTCATGCCTGATAAACTGGATATCGGTCGAAAGAAACAGCCGGGGAACAGTTGCGATAGACGGAAAAACGATTTGTGGGAGCGGAAACGATAAGCATAGGGCATATCATGTTGTCAGTGCATTTGTGGCTGAAAATCAACATTAGGCGAAATTTGCGTTGAGGAAAAGACGAATGAGATAACTGCTGTCCCCGAACTGCTTGATTTGATTGATGTGAAAGGTGATATCGTAACAGCTGACGCTATGAGCTGTCAGAAGAAAATTGTAGAAAAGATAATTGACAGGAAAGCGGATTATACGATCGGATTAAAGCAAAATCAGCCTGCATTGTACAAGGATACCGAGGACTATTTCAAAGAATTTTCCGCCAATATTTCTTCAAAAACTACAATCGAAAAAGGGCATGGAAGAATTGAAAAAAGAGAATATCAGCTTTTAACGGATTTATCATGGCTGGAACAAAAGAATGAATGGAAAGGATTGAATGCACTTGGCTGTGCAAGGTCAACAATTGCGGAAAATGGAGAAATCCGTGAATTTACGAGATATTTTATCACTTCACTTACAGATCTTGAAACATTTGCTGATTCTGTAAGAAAGCATTGGTCTATTGAAAACCAGCTTCACTGGTGTCTTGATGTTGTTTTTCGTGAGGATGCCTCAAGGGCAAGAAAGTACAATTCTCCGCTGAATCTTAATGTTTTACGTAAAACTACACTGAACCTGATTTCTCAAGCCCAGTATAAACGCATCGGCAAAAAGCGACTCATGTTTAGAGCTGCTCTCGAACCTACGCTTTTTCTTGATATTCTTTTTGACCCTTCTTCTGTTTCTCCTCAAAAGTAAATGCTTTTGTCGTGCCTAATTCAACTAGTATATTGACATTCGGATTAAATTGACATTCGGATTAATATATGCTATACTATATTCTATAGAAAGGCCATATAGTCAGCCTCAGCGAACAAGTGCATTTTGCTTATTTTGGGACTGCTTTTCATTTATGCTGTTTATCAATACACATAATCGGATTGATATATAAATGCATTTCCGTATGGTGATGCCATAATTAATTTTGGTCAAAAACAAAACCTATGAACGAATGCGATTTGTTATAGGATTATTATCAATAATGAGAAGGATTGCATTATGGAAAAAAACATATTAAACCCTAATCAGTCTGATAAAACAAACGAATCTCAGATTTCTGAGAATATGACTAGAGAGTTTGAAACGGTTGACTTGCCGTTTTTTGGATGCGATTTTGATACAGTATATCCCACAATACAATCACTACTACCAAAAGAGTCAATTACATTTGACAGATTCGGAGAAAGTGTTGCTATAATGTGTGAAATTATATGTGCATCTATTTGTCACAAGATTAATTGGGATTATTTGAGAACTAGAGTATATGAGAAAACACTTAAGAATTCAGAGTGGCTACTACCAGATAATTTGAAAACTGTTTCTGAAGATGAGGTATACGAGTTATTGTGTACATATGAAAAAAAAGAGAGGATTCGAGCGGATGAACGCGCAAAAATATTGAGACAAATTGGTTTATGGTCAAAACACTATTTGCAGATTAAAGATGTTTTTATGGACAATAAAAGATTATTAGATTATGCAGATGTTCATTCTAATTTGTTTAAATGTGATGTGTTTTCAAGTGATCCTCAAGAGAAAAAACTACAACTTTTGATTCAAAAAGTATCGTTTATTAATGGTTTTGAGGCATTATCAAGTTATTATCATCCAGCAATTGACTATCATCTCATTAGAAGTTATTTACGAAGAGGAATAATAATATGCAAAACCAAGAAAGCATGGGATTATATCAATAATGTTGAGGCAAACCGAACTGAAAGAACCGTTGCAGCAATTCGTATGCATTGCTCAAATATGATTAATGCAATTAGTCTATATACACATTTAGATATTAGTACAATTAATCTTATAGAGTGGCATATTGGACGTTCAGTGTGCATGCAAGAAAAAGCAGATTGCAAATTGGAAACTAAGAGCTCCGAATGGTTAAAGCCTAAATTTGAAGTTTGTCCATTTTATTATACTTGTACAGCAAGATGTTATAATCAGAGCTACTTAAACATTTCAGAACCCAATTATAATGGAACAAGTTATTAATACAATAATGGAGGGTTAATATGCTACAAATTGCCGGCTATGATATATTAGGAAAAGAATTAAATGAAGGAATTCGTTATGCCTGGAAAACTGAGTATAATAAAAAATATATTGAAAGTGCTGCATTTGTAAATAAAACTAAAGGTGTTTCAGCTGACATTTGTGGTTATACAACATCAGTCAGTTCAGGATGTATCCTTAGAGCTAATCGTAAACAATGTCTATTTTGTCGCACTGGTAATCTCCTACCGTTTGGTGGACTTCTTACATATAGAGATATAGCCAAACAAAATGTTTTTATGGTGTTAACAGATTTGTATTGTTCAGAACATCCTGAACTTGCATACAAGAAGCGGGAGTTTGCATATATGGGGCAAGGCGAACCAGGTTACTCATATAGTCAAGTTCGGATGGCAATCGAGTTAACAAACAAAGTAATGCGACACTTAAATCAAAATGTTTATCGACATATTTTTGCTACATGTGGAGTACCAGAATCAATATTTTGTTATAAAAAAGATGTTAAAGATTATTATACTGAAAAAGTCACTTTACATTTTTCACTCCATGCAACAGAGAACAGAGACACCATCATGCCAATCGATTCCGTATATCCATTTCATGATTCTATCGACGCAATGAGTGATATAGTAGATATTACTGGTGAAAAGCCATGTATAGGCATTCTTTTATTTAATCGTTTTCGACCTAAAGGCAGCAATGCAGAATATACTAATTCAATAGAAGCCATTAAGAATATTATAAATGTTTTAGATTCCAAAAGATTTCGTCTAAGCTTTTGCGAGTATAATTCATCTGATGAAATAGGTTCTTCTATGATTTATTCATCTGAAGAAGCCCAGCGTGTATTAGACGTTGCCATAGCAAGCGGTTTTGAAGCAAAACTTTTTTATTCGTTTGGTCATGAAAAAAAGTCTGCTTGTGGAATGCTTGCTGGAAAAGAACCTGAGTTTGTTGCTTCAAAGAAGTGGGATGAATTAAATGAATATGCAGATGAACTTATAATGCGATTTTCTGAATGAGAGGAAAAGAAATGAGACTTTTAATGCGTTGGATTCAAATATCAGATGTACACTTTCAAACAAAGGTAAAATCATTCAATACAGGACAATTACGCTCAAAGCTCCCAGAATACTTGCTTAAAATAAAGAATGAAACAGGTGATATTGATGCTCTGATAATAACAGGTGATTATCGATACGCACCTGAAGGTGAAGTAAATACGACGAATGTGTATAATTATATTTTGAAATTAGCTAATTCCATCAGTGTTGCATGTGACAATATAGTCACAGTTCCTGGCAATCATGATTTAACTAGATCTTCTGTTAGAAAAGCTGTAATAAAGGAGATTAGATCAGATTACTCCCCTAATATAGGAACTATAGAAATCGAAATGCTCACATCGCTTCAAAATGACTTTTCTTTTTATCATACTTTGCAGCAGCAATTGAACAATTCGTTAAATTGGAAATCAAATCCGCATATTATTGTCGAATTGGAAAACTGCAACTTACTACTTTTAAATACAGCACTTACAGCCGGTGCCGGAGATGACGATGAAAACAAACTGCTTATCGGCAGTTCTTATTTGGATGCAGCAGTTGCAAATATTAAAAACAGAAAGCCTATTATTGCTGTAGGACATCATGGGTTGGATTTTATTGAACGTGAAGAAAAAAAACTTTGTACAAATTATTTTGATCAAAAAAACATACGTCTTTATCTTTGTGGACATTCACATGACATCACATTTTCTTCTTTTGGAGATAAAATCAAGCAGGCTAATTGTGGATGCTTAATTCAAGATGATAAAACTGTATATGCTGGAATAAATGTTGGAGAATTGTATGATGATGGAACGGTTAAAATACAATGTCATAAATGGGAATCATCTATAAATGATTGGGTGATTGATTCTGCCCATTCAAGACAATATGATAATTTATATGATTGTAATCAACCGAACAATGAAGATGAAGACACAATAATTTCTAAAACTGAGAATGATTTTTCAATTTGTGGCTATCAATTATTAGCTGGATTAGGTTCTGACGGGATAAAATATATTTGGAAGAAAAAAGAATATTATGTTGAAAGTCTTGCTTTTAACCGAAGGTTAAAAATGGAAAGTGAAAACCCCAATGACCGAATTACATCTGCGTATACAATTTCAACTAGTATTGGATGTAATCTTTCAACTAGCGGACAGCAGTGTAAGTTTTGCGAAACTGGAACAAACAAGTTCCATGGATATTTAAAAGCAGAGGAAATCGCTTTACAATGTATTTTCATGGCGAAATATGATAGCAATTGCACAAGTTACCCGCAATTAAAAGATAATATGCGCGAATTTGCTTTTATGGGACAAGGTGAACCATGCTATAATTATCTTGCTATAAAGCAAGCAATCTTGTTAACTGATTATGTAATGGAAAAGATTGATCAAAAAGTTTCGAGATACATTATTTCTACATGCGGAATAACTGAATTTATGCCATCATTAATTACCGATATAAAAAACAATGTATTTAGGAATAGAATCACAGTTCATTTTTCTCTACACACCATTGGTGAGGAAAGAAATGAATTAATGCCTATTAATAAAGATCATAATTATTCTGAGTTTATTAGGTACTGCCGTATACTTCATCAAGTTAGTGGAGAAAAAATTGGCGTTGGTATTCTAATGTTTAACAAATACAAATTGACAAATTCCGAAGAAAAGAAGTATACTCTAACTAAAGATAAGCTTGATGAAATACTAAGTCTACTTGACAAAGATGTTTTTAGAATTGACCTATGCACTGTTAACAGTACAAGCACGGGGTCGAATCATAAACTGAGCATGGAAATTGCGAATGAATTATTAGAGTTTGTAAAAAGTAAGGGCTATGAAGGGAAGATATTCACTTCATTTGGTGATAGTGAACTTTCAGGCTGTGGAATGCTATCCTCATCAATTGAAAAAATGGAAGATGCTGGTAATAAAACAATTCAACAGTTCAACCTTTCAATAGATCTATTACGAGAAGCGCAGGAGTATCTTGAGGCAACATTGTTAAATTAATCGAAATCAAAATGCAAACAATACGAAAACGATAGCTTTTACCCCAACAAAAAATGTACCCTCGAATTAACAGAGGGTGCAGCTCAGAAATGAAAATTGGCTGACTGTTTCGGAATGATACGACAAAACGAAGTGAATGTTAAAATGTACTACTATTGGCTGAAACAAGTTAGGCAGGCACTGTGCACATGATATCGTACCAGTTCAGCCGGTCTGTGACTGTTATGAAAATACGCATATCAAGCTTCCCGATGATTTCAATGAGGACGCTCTGAAACGGCTGCTGATAGTTCTTCGATGATAGGCGATGTGAGCCGTGCGGAGCATATCTACATCGTATGCGGATATACCGACATGCGTAAAGCAATAGATGGGTTTGCCGCTATCGTTCAGAAGAATTTTGAACTCGATGTTTTTTCAGAAAGTCTTTTCCTGTTCTGTGGGAAACGCTGTGACCCTATCTCAAACAATGCAGCCGAGAATGCGATCAGGTCATTCACTGTAGGCGGAAAAAATTAGCTATTCAGTGACACCCAAGGGGGGAAGGCAAGTGTAACGATTTATTGCATTGTGGAGATAGCAAAGGCAAATAGACTTGATGTTTTCAAATATTTTGAATTGTTGCTTACAGTTCTTCTAAGCATGAATTTTCTTACTAATCCGGATACGTTCTTTTTTGCTGTGTGATACAACAAGGTCCGTGAACCTCCATATTGAGGTAATCCACGTGCTTTGTTGTGCGTTTTTTACAGCACCTTTTCGATTTATAGCTGCTGTTTTATATGAGTTTTTCGATCTCTTTTTCTCCAATTTCAAGGTGATAATAAATACCCTGATAAGTCATGAACATCTCTTTGGAAATCGTTACAACTGTTTTATTGTCTAAATAGCGTTTGATTAGAATTTGTCTGCGTTCGTCATTTTCAATCATCTGAATTCGATCAAGAATACACCTTTTGACAGCGGCAGATTCCAAAATCAGATTTTTCAGTTCATTCTTCAAATCAGTGATTTCATTCTGAAAGACACTGCTCATTGCGTTTTCTTTCGCAACCTCTGTCATACTATCCAACTGAAGCTTCACGCTCCTGATCTTCCGATCAATCATAATGTACTGCCATAAAAACTCTTTACCTGTCAAAATAGTATACCTCCTGCATTTTCTGTATAAAATATCTTCCGTCAAGTCCGGACAGCAGTGCAAACCACTCCGACAGAAAAAAGCTTTCCAGTTCTTCTTTTCGCCTGAAAACAGAATCGCTTCTGGTATGATTTTTGACAGCTAAGAGCGTATATTTGTAGCTTTCTGCTGCCACAGCAACAATGGCATGAGCAAGCTGTATGTAGCCGTCAAGAAAAGCTGACATCCAGTTCACCGCTTTTCAGCTGCTGTTTCAGTTCGTTTATCATAATTCGATAGACAGAATCGCTGTCGGCTGACACATATCGAAGCATTTCAAGGAAATTTCGGATTCCGAAAACTTCAAGATTAACATCGAACGCCGCTTTTTTGTCCTCTGCGAAAATGTCCAGAATGATTCGGATGATCTCTGCGGTGTCTGCATCGTCAAAATTGCCGATGTTCACCATTTCGCCGCTGTCGAGCAGTGCAAAGACTGCATAGGGGATCACTTTGTTCTCTGCAAGGTACATCGTTCTCTGTACAAACTCCTTGACCTTGTTCAGCATAATCGGTCTGCTGTACTCTGTTACGATCATTTTTTCCATAGTAAAAACCTCCGTTATTTTCTTTCTGTCATGGTGTAATAGCTGCCAACATCGTAAACAAGCCAGTTTTCCAGCTTGTATCTAGCATAGTCACGTTCTTCTTCGGTCGCATAAACTGCAAGGACTATCTCATCTCCAAGTGTGGTAAATGCAGTCACAGCAAATTCCAGGGTATCCGGATCGAAGCTGTCATCGACCATTTCGCTGATGCTGCCGGTAGTGATATTCATGAAAACCGACTGAATTGTTGCAATCACATCGCAGTTCATTGTCATGCCCTCATAAGTTTTGATCATTCTCATTTGTGTTTCTGTCCTTTCCAATTGTTTCTTCACTCAAGAGCAGATCTTTGAGTGTTTCGTAGCTTTTCTGTGCCTGCTTCATACGGTAAGACGTGCCTTTCATGGCAAAGGCAAATGTTGCAGGCATAATGCGGTCAAATGTGCGTTTCTTTTTCAGATCAGCACAATTGCCCATATCCGTAATGTCGATATTGGTGGTTACGATCATCGGTTTGTTGGCTGAGATACGGGTATCCATAAGGCTGTGAACACGCTCCAATGCAAAATCCGTGCCACGTTCTGCTCCCAGATCATCGATAATCAGCAGGTCGGGGGCAGTAATGCTTCGGATATATTCAGCATATTCTGATTCGCTGTAGAAGCAGCTGCGTTCCACGATCTGCATAGCGGTCAGCCATTTGACACGGATGCCCTGATTCAGCAAAGTATTTGCAATGCAGGCTGCCAGATAGGTTTTACCTGTTCCCACGTCACCATAGAGGAGAAGTCCGATCCTGCCCAGTTTCTCGAAGTTTTTGATATAGTTCATACCGATTCTTTTAGCTTCAGGAGATTCCACCATTGCTATATCAGCTGACAGATAATGTTCGGGAATATTGGCGATTTCCTTGTTTTGTCTGATGACAGATGCAAGCCGTTGTTTTGCATTCTCCCGTTTTTCTTTTGCAGACTGGCAGGCACAGCAGCAGCCAACAATTTCAGGCATACCCATTTTCAAAAACCGCTCAGGCAGTCGGAACTGCTTCGCTGTGCCACACTTTCCGCAGTGCCAGAGGCCGTCCTCTGCAAGATAGTCATCTGCATTTTTGTGCTTTACGAAGTTTTCCTCTGCATTTTCAGAGAGTGTCTGAAAAATGTTTTTCAATGTATCATTCATTGTGGTTCCTTTCTGCTGTCAGATATTCCATGATATGTTCAGGAGCAGCGTTCCCAAATTCCTTTGATATGCCGTATTTCATCTGCATGATATTTTCCAGCGGAGCAGTATCCGGCTCCTCTTTGCTGTATTTCAGACTGAGAAGATATTCTTTTGTCAGCTCCGAAGAATATTCCTGCAATATGCTGTCCGCTGCAATGTGATAATGCTCGCACAGAATCAGAAATCTGTCCCAGAAGCGGAAAATATTCTTCTGTTTCAATTCTTCCAGTGTATAAATTCCCGATGATTTCGCCATTTTACGAACTGTTTCCGCAAACGAAAGATTTTCAATTTTGCTGACAAATCCAAATACATCACCACTTTCACCGCAGTGAAAACAGGTGTAGATCTCATCATGGAAAAGATTCAGAGAATTGGTTTTGCTGTGACAGAATGGGCATTTACAGCAATCGTTTGTTATCATTTCATACTTTGAAACAACAGCAGAAAGGGGATTTTTCAAGCGGATAAACTCCAGTAACTCCGTATTGATAAACATTTTCTCACCTCACAAACTGGTCGAATGGATTGACGTTGACATCGTAAGCCGAACTTTGTGCAGGTGGTTTGTCCAGCTGAGGATAATCCTTGGAAACTCTTTCGATGACCCAGTTTAGAATGGTGTGATAATCTGACTTGTATCGTTTTCCGCTGGAAAGCTTGTAGTTATTCAGGATTTCAATACATTTTTCTACAAAAGCAGTTGTATGCTGTCCGGTCAGTTTCTGATACTCATCTTCCGTCATAGTAACTGCTTCGGCATATTTTTTCTTACTGCTCGGTGTCTTTTTCTTACTGCTCGGTGTCTTTTTCTTCGGCGGAGCAGAAGCCGTGCTGTTTAATTCTTTCATACTTGATTCTTTCGTACTTGATAGGTAAGTATTTAATTGTCCCTGGTTTTCTATACTTTGAATTTCAAGATGTAGGTTTTCTGCATCTTGTTTTTCTGTATCTGGAGAATCTGTATTTTGATTTGTTTCAGATTGTTTTTTGAGAAACAGTTCAGGGCATTCCAGACCATCAGGCATATTCTCATATGGAATTTCATAGATGTGATAGACGTATTCAAATCTTCCGCTTTTGGTATAGTTGGGAGGAAGTTTCTCGACATAAACGTATTGTTCGTCAATCAATTCATGCAGGGCAGCCCTGACGGCTGTTTCACCTTCTCTACAAATTTTCACAAGTCCTGCAACGGAATAGTTCCAGCCGTCAGGCAGTCCCAGTATTTTTGACATCAGCCCGACAGCTTTCAGGGTGAGTTTCTGATTTCTCAAATGATGATTGCTCATGATTGTGAAATCAGTGTTCTTATGCACCCTCACAACCGATGAATTTGATTCCTTTGCCATGATAAAACCTCCGAATAAAGTAAAAAAGCGTTCCTCACTGATATGAAGAACGCTTCTCGCTTGTCTATTCGATTTTCTTGCAAATTTTAAGCCTGTCTAAAATTTTTGTCATTTAAGAATGTAAAATTTCCGTGAATCCAAGTTCCCTTGGCATATTACGATTGTGGCAGCTCACCATGATTTTTGGTTTTTATCTTTTCAATATGGTTATTTCTGTAATATTTTTGCAGCAGCATATTCCCGATATACTTTTCATTGGTCAGCAGTTCTTTAATCCGGGGATTTGTCCATAGATTACCCTGACGGGTAGGCATTCCCATTTCATTTAACTTATGGGCAATTGCTGTCTGTCCCATGCCGGACAAATAATTGCGGAATATCATACGGACTATTTCAGCTTCTTGCGGTTCAATTTCAAGCTGTCCGTTGGTATTCCTGCGATAGCCAAAAATCGTGATGCTGCCAATTTTACCTTCCTGAAAGCCTTTTCTGATTCTCCATTTCATATTTTCGCTTACAGATAAACTTTCAGCTTGTGCATAAGATGCCAGAATCGTGAGCATCAATTCTCCGTCATTGCTGATGCTGTGAATGTTCTGCTCCTCAAAGTAAACATCGACTTCAAGCATTTTCAGTTCACGAACGGTTTCTAACAGTGTAACCGTATTTCTGGCAAATCGGCTGACGGACTTTGTAATAATCATATCCAGTTCTTTTCTCCTGCATTTTTCAAGCAGTTGTTGAAAATTTTCTCTGCTGTCCTTGGTTCCTGTAATCGCTTCATCAGCAAATACACCGCAGAACATCCATCCCGGATGATTTTCAATCATTTGCTGATAATAATTGATTTGTGTTGCCAAAGAGTGCAGCATAGCCTCTTTGCCGCTTGAAACACGAGCATAAGCTGCCACACGCAGGAATTTTGGTGCTTTTGGCTTTTTCTCGATTTTGCGTATGATTCGTTCCATGAGATTTCACCTCCAGTTCTATGTTCGCTCTAAAAGACCAAATAGTCAAGCGATTTCACGAAAAATACTACCCAAAGATATACCGTATTTATTGGCGATCAGCTGTTCAGCTTGTTGAAATTCAGAATCAGTCAGAAGTTTCTGATTAAGAAAACTGCGGAGAACAGCAACGGTCACTTTATAATCAACTATTCTTTTTTCCACTTTTTCTTCCTTCCAAAGCACAGGCACGAGAACAGTATTTTCGTGCCTCTTTTCTATAACTTATGATGGTTTTTCCGCAGTTCTCACATTTTGAAATTACCGAATTTTTATGTTTCATTTCATCCAGATGTGAATTCCAGTATTTCATTCTGCAAGCATCGGAGCAGAAACGTTTTTCTTTTCTATGAGCCGTTTGCTTTACAGGCTTTCCGCAGGTAGGACACGAAGTATTTTCTGACAGCTTTTTCAGATAAGATTTTACTGTATTTGGCGAAAGGTTCAGTTCATTTGCAATTCTGCGATAGCCCAGACCTTTTCTCTGCAGTTTGGCTATGTTATTCTTTTCTTCTAAGTTCATAATAGCACCTCCTACAGTAAGGCGAAAAAGTCAACCCTTAAACAAAAATATCCCCCACGAAATATGAAAAAACATACTTCGTAGGGGATAGTATCAGATCATCTGATTTACTTTTTTCTGCACTTCGTTGTAGTCATAACCTGCATCGGTAAGACGTTTCTTACGTTCCGCACCATTGCCCCACTTACCCTGAATGACTTCACGGGCAACCTCATCAATAGACTTCTTTGCTAGATACACCTGTTTACCATTGCTGTCAAAAACAGCATATCCAGTCTTGCAGGATTTCTTGGCATTTTCAAGAGAAGAAAAAGCCCCGATCTGAGATTTGGCATCAGACCAGGACTTTCTTACCCTGTAAAGCTGTTTTGCCGCAGGTGCAGGAGTAACAGCAGAACCAGCGTTCATATATCCCTGTACCTTTTTCTTAAACTCTGCCCAGTGAGGCAGAATGTATGCAGGACACATCTTGTAGGGATTTCTTGCAGTATTGAGATAGTCTACAGAGCCACTCTTTCCGTCACGGACATTCAGCCAATGCGTGTGGGTGTAAAGGTGGTTGATGTCAAGTCCGTACTTCTTCAGAAGTGCTGCTGCAAGTCTTGCACAGTTGTCCTCGGATTTCTTATCTCTGTCGTTATACGCAGATGACATAATACATTCGATTGCAATGGTTCTTCTGTTGCCATTGCCGCTTCCGTCAGCAGCATGCCATCCGCTCAGAATGTGGGGCAGATTCTGCCATGCACAGGTATTGTCAACATAATAGTGGACACGCACGTCTTTCATATTTCCATTGACAGTTGTCCTTGTGTACTGCTCCGAAGGCGTTGTTCCGCTTGCTACAGAAATCCAGTCGGTATTGTGAACTGTTACGCCGATAACTTTGCCCTCCATTGAAACAGAGGGCATATCGATATGATTAGGGTTATGCTTGGTGAGTAAATACTCATTGATTTTCACTCCGTTCAGAGCAGTTGATGTATCAGGTCTTAAAATAGTCATTTATTCGTCCTCCTTTTCATCTTCGGTTCTGCCTACTTTCGTTTGCAGAACATCAATTGCTTTTTTGAATGCAGGTGGGAAAGGAATTCCCATCAGTGTCGTATTCTCGATAATGGAGAGCAGTTCGTTCATACAGAAGCTGATGCAGACTGCATCTCTGATGTAATTTGTGCCAATGAGAATATCAATTCTCACGCCCACAATTACCATAAGAAGAATACAAAATTTTTTGCAAGACCAACCCAGCCTGCTGTGCTGTTGAGTGTGCCGCTTTCGCTGTGTTTGGATTTGCCCATCGCAGCAGTCACGATTCCCGTTACAAAATCAATGCCCATAAAAACAACGAGTGTCGCAAGAGCAGAATCCCAGCCACCGAGCAACGTTGCAATAAATCCGCCGACAATGCCTGCAATCAGGCAAATGGTATCTTTCATAAAATCACTCCTTCATAAATTTAATAGACTTCACCATCGGATGTGAATTATCCGATGTGCCTTTGAAAGCAAGATAATATTCTCCATCCGATACATTTTCCAACGACTGTATCACAGAAATGAAAGTATCGGAATAAAGCCATTTAAATGATAATTTCAAAGCATTTTCCGATTTGATTTCTTCATAGATATACTGAGCCAATTCCGACCCTGTTTTATCTGTCTTCGGAATAAGATAAAATTCAGCGTCCTGTGATACACCGACCGAATAGCTTAAGAGCAACTTCATTTTTGAAGTAATTGCGACAGGTGTCAGAAACATCACAAAAACACTTCCTGCCCAACTGAAATCGTTCTGATTGAAATACAGGGCATAATCATTTTCAGCAGAGCAGAAATGCGGATAACTCTCCGCAAAACCTGCAAGAGAACGATAACCATCGTTGTAATAAGTGTAAACGCTGTTGCCGTATTTCTGCAAAGCATCAGAACCGCTTTCAAATACAGAAATATAACTGATGCCGGAGATGCTTTCAATTTGTTTTTGCAGGTCTGCAATATCTGTTTTTGTTGCATAGCTTGACATATCAGGTGTTATTCCGTCTTTGCCATCTACACCATTTTTACCGTCTTTTCCAGGCAAGCCATCTTTACCGTCAGCCCCTCTGAGGCTTTCGAACCATTCAGTTTCTGTACCTACAAAGCCATGTTCTACAGCAATTTCAAATGCTGATTTACCGTCAGTTCCTTTAGATGCGGACTGTATCTTCTGCAAAAGCTGCTGATATAAATCAGGAGTAGGCGGTATCGGTGTTTCATTTTCACCATCAAATCCCGATGGTCTGATGTGCAGTGTTTTGACAACAGTCGTTGCCCTGACGGTTTCAAAAGATGCTGCATCATAGCCGAAAAGTGACATTTTCACAGCCCCTGCAAGCAGTTCTGACGGCAGAAAACAGCTTGTTTCTTCAGTCTCAAGAACTCGATTGTAAGTGCTTTCGTCTTGTGTGAACTGCACTACCTTATGCAGCGGTTTCCAGCTGTTATCAAATGCAAAATGCACCTTTACAAATGCGATCTGATCTGCCGCAATGATCTCATGTTCCAGCGTTTCAATGTTTTGTCCCTTTACAAGAAATTTGATCATAACTTCACCTCTTTCCAAGTTTTTGTACCTGCAACATATTCCATATATCCGTCAAGACACTGAATTTTTGCAAGCGGAGATTCGATATCAACTGCACGGCTGTCCCAGTTTGTATTTTTCTTCACAGCGTTCCAGTCTGCAAGAGAACCCTCATAGGTAATTTGATTCAGGGATTCACAGTAATTGAAACAGCCACCCACAATTTCCTTGACATTTCTGGTAAGGGTAAGATTTTTCAGTTTTGTGCATCGTACAAACATTCTGTCACTGATGACTTTGCCGCCGTATCGCACCGTTTCAAGATACTGACACTCGCTGAACGCCATTGCCCCTACGGTTACCACAGAAGACGGAACAGTTACAGACTTGATTGCCGTTCCTGCAAATGCATTCACGCCAAGTTCCGTAACACGTTCCGGAATCTTCAGTTCCGTCAAGCCGTTTAGGCTCTGATGATAAATATATCCGTCAATATGCGGAAGAAATGCAGCCTTTTTGATTGCTGTAAGAGTTGTCGGAAGTGATACTGTTTTTAGATTGTCGCAATACTGAAAAAGTCGTTCTCCAATGCTTGTAACACCCTCTGAAACAATAACCGACTTGATATTTGCATTGTTTTGCAATGGTGATGGATTACTGTCAGTAGAATAATCGAACGTTGCTCCTGTGCCTTTGAGGAGCAGTCTGCCGTCTGAATAAAGTACAAAATCCACACTTTGACCGCATTTTCCGATAGAAACTACATCGCCTGTCATCTCATCAATTTTCAGCGTTAATTCGTTTATTTTTGTTGTCAGCTGACCGACTGTTATGTTGTAATCTTTTATCTGCGTCTGAATTTCAGAAAGCTGTGAAAGCATATCTGTGATCTTGCATTTGCCGAGAATACAGCGGACATATCCGCAGAAATTATTGTTCTCCCTGTAGTCTGTAATGCTGAGTTTTGATGTGCCTGCATCAAGTCTGATAATGCAAAGGGTGAGATATTTCTTGTAATCTGTATTCTGAAATCTCGGTATTGCAGGATTTGTGGCAGGTGTTCCTGCAAGAATTTCAAAGCTTACATTACGGGCGTTTTCAGAAGTGTTGCAGCAAATTCCAACCGCCATATATCTCGGCAAGGATTCGTCTACATAATGGGATAAATCATAGGTGTATGCCGTATCCGAAATGAAATAATGTCCCTGAATCCAAGCCTTTCCGCTGCCTATCGTCAGTTTCAATTTGCTTGCAGACAGCTTGAAACACTGCCCGAAATTGTCCTGAATCCCGTCACAGATAATACTGCCAAGATAGTCGTTGAAGTTTTCAGCGGTGTAAGTTCTGTCCAAATTTTTCGCATTAAAAAATCCATATGAAAATGCCATATGATCACTCCATTTCTTTAAATGTCGGTGTGAGGTTTTTGCCGTTGTGGTCAAAGCTTTCGATCATGCCGACAAGCTGTATTTTGTTTTGCCTGATTCCAAACCTGTGATGTTCTACGGTAACAAAATCCCCAACGAAATAGTCCACACCATATTGAAACTGTGTGGACTGTACTGCAATCTGTGATTCTGATTTTGTTTTTGTGGGAATAATATTCTGATTGCCTTTTTCTTTCAGAAGTTCGATGTATTCAGCATCAGGAATCGGCTTTGTTTCGCCGTTTTTCTGCTCTTCGTCTGAGATGTCTTTTGCATCAACATACACCTCATATCTGTCAAGCAAGGCAGGTTCAGAATCCTCAAAATAAGTTGTCCGCTTACGCTGTTCGCCCTCACCTTTTCCAAGAACATAGGCAAAATTCCTCTTGACAGAAGTATCTGTAAAATAGGTAAAAGACAGCAGATTGTTGTACCTGTCAGAAAAAATGATGTGCGGATTTACTTCCTGTAAAATGCTTCTATCAATACCTTGTGAAAGTTCAAAAATCATTTCATACTGCTCGTTGTCGATTTTGGAAAGCTTGATATTTGCCGTTCCGCCGATTTTCTCACAGATGGTGTACACCCATTCCATCAGATTATCATAACTGACCTGCAATTTGGTTTCAGCATTCCAGCAAGCACCTTGAATTTTTCCAAGTTTCAAGCCTGGAATCAGCCTGTTTCCGCTTGCTAAAGTGTTGTTTTCTACAGCTTTCTGAACGATTGCACCGTAGGAAGTTTGTGATGTAAAATTTAATGTGGGATAAATGATTCTTCGCTCCAAGAGGCACATTAAAAAGCGACCGCTCACAATGAGATAGTCGCCATCTTCGGCATTGGTTTCAAGTTCTACAGATTCAATCAGCCCGAAATGCTCCTTATCGTCATCACGCCCGACAATTCTGCCTGTCTGAAAAATCTCGATATTTCGGGGACTTGCAGCAATGTACACTTCAAAAGCACTGCATTTGTAATATTCAATGTCCCATAAAAGCGAAGAAAAGCTGTCGCAGACAGCCTCAAGGGAAATATTCAGTTTATCATTTAAGACAGTCATATTGTAAATTTCAATCTGCATTTTCACACTCCTAAGTACGCATTTCGGTGTATCAAACGAACTTTGAGGTTATTTAAACCATCTGATGCATGGACATAGAATTTATTTTCACCCGTTTTCAGATTCAGCCATGTTGAACCTGAAACAAGCCGGTTGATGATATTTGTCACAACGCCCTCACGCTCCAGAAGAACGGTTTTATTGCCTGTTTTCGTAGTTATGGTGATAACATCGCCCTTTTGAATATCGCCTGAAATCTGCACATATTCGTCCGTCAGTGCGTTGTAAATGGTCGGATTTTTCGCAGGTCCTCCGCTGATTTCAAGGGTAAAGCCAACCTCATCACCGCTGTTGTTGATGGTCATCATATCCTGCGTGTTGTATACGCCAATGGGAAAAGGGGCATCATTATCAGGACAGGCAAAATGAAATGCACCCTTGACACGAGAATATTCAGCAATCTGTGTTTCGGTGGAATACCAGTAAATATCTGGGCAGAGAATGGAGATCTGTCCGCTGGTCAGCTTTTCAAAGTTCTCCATTTCACAGGTTTCCACGATGCCCTCAGCGTAAACGGAGATGTTTTTCGTGGAGTAGTATATCTTGATATATCGTGACGGCTTGACCACACGATATAGTTCATGTCGTTTTTCTTCAATGTGAAATCCACGCATCTCAAAAGGAATGACCACATTTCGCTTTTCGATAAAGGCATTGTTGAGATAGCTGCCGTTCATTCCAGCGTAGCTTGAGGTGCTGACCGTTCCCGTTGGTGGGTTCAGCCCCTTGATTTTGGAGAACATATATTGGTTTGCGGTTTTGGAAAGGTCGATCTGCTGACCTGTTTCGTTTTCCAGAATGAGCTTGTAGAACAAAATTTCACCTGCCTTTCATTGACTTTGTGTATGTGGCTATGGTATAATATATGAAAATAATTGTGGAGCATCAGCCTTACAAATCGAAATTTGGACATGCGATGAATCTGCGATTAATTTTCATGAGAGAGGAGCATAGAATGGGTGAAAAAGTATATAAACCGATTGTAAAAGAGGGAGATCATCTTATTCATTCCAAGGACAATCCCGACCGCGTGAGAGGATTGACGCGGGACGAGAATAATCAGAATCCGGATATCATCGAATGGGAAGAATATGACGTAGAAGATTTGCGGAGTGACGATTACGAACCGTACCCTTACGAGGAACGGCGTGTTCAGCTAACACCGGAACAAGAAGAGTTTGCACAACAAGTTGGAGAAGCCTTGGGTGCTGCCATTGTAGCCGGAGGCATATTGCTTTTCCGTGAGGTCATATCTCCGTGGTGGAAGAATACCGCATGGCCTTGGATTAAGGGAAAAGGCCGTAGCATAAAAGACACTGTTAGTGGAAAGAAAGAGCAGAAATCTACCAAGGCAATAAAAGCAAAGAAAACAAAAGAAACTGTGCCTGACAGACGATTTGCTGAAGTCTCTTCACAAATTGATAAGGCATTTGAACAGCTTTACTTCGATTTGGACGAAGAAGAAGCCAAAGCCCATATGATGAGACTGGTCTATCATATGCTTGGTGTGGTAAATGAAATCCGAATGATCAGTCATGCTCGTATTAGGAAAGATTGTGAATCAGAAGAACTGTGTTTAGAACGGCAGAAAGAGGCAGAGAAATTTCTTTCAGAGAAAGTGGCTCTTGGTCTGGATCAGTTACTTTCAAATGAGAGCTTACGACTGGATTTGACTACGTCAAGAGAATTATTCTCGTTGACTGGTGGTGGGGTTCGTCTCAATGGTGAATACGTTCCTGTGCAAGCAACAAAAATTGACGAAGCATTAAAGGCAATCTCAATATCGGATTCTTAAATGATAAATGGTATGAAGCAAGTGAAACAACAATCCATAAGTATTTTTCAACTTCCAGTTTATAGAGATAAAGGAGCGACCAAAATCGCTCCTTTCTACACCTCCACCGCATTCCTCGTCTGCCTGTAAATCTCCAGCCGTGACAGTGATTTTGGACTATTATTGGTCTGATTCATTGTGCGGCTGTTGTCGTTATTATAGTAGTTGTTGACCACAGAACTTTCAGTCCCGCTGTTCATAATCGCACC
>OLOH01000168.1_pt1 | contig 54740 bp, 44 predicted proteins | sample 1673221 | NCBI WGS metagenome assembly OLOH01 (sample SAMEA3136767, study PRJEB25190) | human gut metagenome
ACAAAATTATGCTCGAAAATCCACATATATTTCTTGTGAAGACAGGTTCTTACTTTCCGGAGAGCTTCTGATACAGTGCCTTTGCCTGGGGAGAACTAATTAGTTTTTCCATCATTTTCGGATTCTTCAAGACCTTTTGCAACATTGCAGAATCTTTCTGGCTCATGTTTTTCAGTACCTGATCATATTTTCCAGATTCCAGTTCGGTTTTCAGCGTTTCCGGCGCAACACCAAGCTTCTTGCTTGCCGCCTGCAACAGCTGACTGACTTGCTTCGGATCCATGTTCTTCCGATCCATATCCACCAGTTCCTTTCTGTACGCATGTTTCGCAGCCTGCGAAACGGATTCCAATGCCTCTCCGGAGTAACTTGTTTTTTTCCGGAAAGATATTGTATTTATGAATGGTTTATGGTATAATAAGAGAATAGCAAATTCGAAATACACCGCTGCATCTTTTTCGGTTTATCATGCAGCCAGAATACATCCACGATCAGGAGGCTATGCGCCATGAGAATTATTGTCATATCCGACAGCCATCAGAACTACCGCAATCTGGAGGAAATCGTCCGCCGCAATCTGGATGCGCAGATGTTTATCCACCTGGGAGACGGCGAGAGCGAATCCCAGCAGCTTCTGCGGAATTATCCGGAGATTGCAGACCGTTTTCATTATGTCAAGGGAAATTGCGACTACGGCAGCGATGCCCCGATTTATGAAATCATTGATGTGATGCCTGGGCACCGGATTTTTGCCACCCATGGACACCGCTATGGTGTGCACGGTTCCCTGGACTTCCTTGCACAGATGGCAAGGGAAAACGGTTGTGACATTGCACTGTACGGTCACACTCATTGTTCCTGCAACACCTATTTCAATGGCGTGTATATTTTGAATCCCGGCAGTGCTTCCTGTCCCCGGGACGGGAATGCTCCTTCCTTCGGCTGTCTGAATGTTTCTCCGGCCGGCGTTCTGGCGAATGTTGCCTTTCTGGAACCGCGCCGCTAAACACCCTGCCGCCTGCCTTTACCCTTACTATATGCAGAACGGCGCAAAAGGTTTCCTGCTCTGCTGCAAAAATCGGAAAGCAGCTCTTCCCCTGGATACATACTGATAAAAGGAGTCAATTGACATGAAGCAACTCTCTCTGCGTCCCCTTAGCTGGACGGAAGAACGACGCAACGGCCTGATCGCCTTTCTATTGGGCTTCGGCAGCCTTCTTTTGGTACTGCTGCCGATTCTCATTGCAGACGGCGGCTATTATATTTACTACGGTGACTACAATTCTCAGCAAATTCCCTTTTATCAGCTGGCCAATGATGCTGTGCGTACCGGCAGCTTTGGCTGGAACTGGTATACTGACCTGGGCGCTAACTTTATTGGTTCCTATTCTTTCTACCTGTTGGGCAGCCCGTTCTTCTGGCTCTCTGTTTTACTACCGCGCAGCTGGGTTGTCTTTGCTATGCCGTTTCTGCTCTGTCTGAAACATGGCGTTGCGGCACTGACTGCCTACGCCTATATCCGGCGCTTTGTCCGGAATCCCAAGGCTGCTATGATCGGCGGCATGCTCTATGCCTTCTCCGGATTTCAACTGTTCAATATCTTTTTCAACCATTTCCAGGATGTCACTGCCTTTTTCCCATTGATGCTGATTGCAATGGAAGAATGTGTCAATGAGAACCGGCGCGGCGTGTTCGCCCTGTCCGTTGCACTGATGGCAATGCTCAACTACTTTTTCTTCACCGGGCAGGTCGTTTTCCTGATTCTGTACTTTGTACTGCGGTACGGCTCCAAGGATTTTGCAGCCACATTCCGAAAATTCCTGGTGCTGCTGGTAGAAGCTGTGCTGGGTGTCATGATGGCCTGCATTTTGCTTCTGCCGTCTGCGCTGGCAATTCTGGCTAATAACCGGGTATCGGAGCACCTCTATGGCATGGATATGATTGCCTACAACGACCGCACCAGAATTTGGCGGATTCTGCTCAGTCTGTTCCTGATTCCGGATGTTCCGGCTCGCCCGAATCTGTTCTCCTCCGATTATGCAAAGTGGGCTTCTATCGGCGGTTATTTGCCCTTGTTCTCTATGGCCGGTGTCATTGCATTTCTCAAGAAAAAGGATGGCCACTGGGCAAAACGGCTTACTATTCTCTGTGCAGTGTGCGCCTGCATTCCAATTTTGAACAGCTGTTTCTATGCCCTAAACGGCTCCTATTACGCACGGTGGTTTTATATGCCCATTTTGATTCTGGCCATGATGACTGCCTATGCACTGGATAACCGCAGCATTCGCTGGAAGCTGGGCTTCCAGATCTGTACCGTATGCATGGTTGGATTTGGTCTGATTTCACTGCTCCCCACCAAAAGTCAGAACAAGATTCAGTGGGGCTCCTTTGCAGAATATCCGGCGCATTTCTACCTTGTCCTGGGAGCGTGCGCGGTTTTCCTGGCAGTTGCAGCCTATCTGCTGCATCGGCGAAAAAACCGGAAACCGTTTTTACAGCTTGCACTGATCTGCACCACAGGCGCATGCATTGCCAGCACCATGATCGTTGTATACTTCGGTGCCTTCACACCGGCGCGTGCCAGAACATACGTAGACCAGGCTATTGACCCGGAACAGGAAATCTCCATTTCCGTTTCCCCGGACGATTACTTCCGGATTGATATTTCTGAAAACTGCGACAATTACCCGATGTTCTGGAAGCTGCCGTGCATGCGCGCATTTCAGAGCGTTGTCCCGGCTTCGATTATGGAATTTTATGACGAACTGGGCATTACACGGGACGTGGCTTCCCGTGTTGATCTCACATACTATGCCCTGCGCGGTCTGTTCTCGGTACAATACTATTATGATCAGATTCAGATCGGCGACACCATTTCTGATGCCGTTCCGGAAATTGATCTCCCTGGCTTTGTCTATGATACCACGGAAAACGGGTTCCATCGGTTTCAAAATACTGCATATGTTCCCATGGGATTCACCTATGACACCTACATTTCCACCAATCAGTGGCATACTGTCCCTAAAAATCAGCGAAGCAATCTTCTGATGCGCGCGCTAGTTCTCACAAACGAACAAATCGAAACATATGGCGACATGCTCAGTCCCGTTCAAAATGATGAAATCCGGGTGGATCAGGATGCATACCTGGCGGAATGCAAAAACCGCGCTGACTCTTCCTGCGACACATTCTCCTATAGTTCAAAGGGATTTGATGCAACGATTTCTTTGGAACAGCCAAACCTGGTCTTTTTCAGTGTTCCCTATGACAAGGGCTGGAGTGCCACAGTCAACGGCAAAGAAGTACCTGTCGAAAAGGTAGATACCGGCTTTATGGCAGTTCCGGCCGAAGCCGGAGACAACGAGATTGTCTTTACCTACCATACACCCGGTCTCAAAGTCGGCGCGCTGATCAGCGGCACTGGTGTGCTCCTGTTTGTCGTTTATCTCATTCTCTGCCGCCGGAAAACAACGCACATCCCAAAGCAGTCCTGCTGTCCGTCCGCAGATTATGCTCATTCAGCAGAACCAGAGCCGCTTCCGGAACTGCCCGACATTTTAGAACCTGACAGCAAGACGCCAAACAGAATATCCGAATCAGAAAAGAACATGTAAACGGAGGGTATTTTTATGCATTTACAGGAAAAAACAACAGCAAGCAACCGTACCTATGAAGGAAAAATCTTTTATATCACCAAAGATACTGCCGAGCTGGAGGACGGCCGGCAGGTACAGCGGGACGTAGTGCACCACTCCGGCGGTGTCTGCGTGGTGCCGTTGACAGAACGCGGCACAGTTCTCATGGTAAAACAGTTCCGCTATCCCATGCAGCAGGTCACGCTGGAAATCCCGGCCGGGAAAATAGAACCAGGAGAAGATCCGGCAGAATGTGGCCGCCGGGAACTCCAGGAAGAAGCCGGCCGAACCTGCAAGCAGTATACCAGTCTGGGCACACTGTTCCCCACACCAGCATATGATACGGAAGTAATTCACATGTATCTGGCACGGGAGCTTTCTGCCCCCGGCGCACAGAATCTGGATGACGGCGAATTCCTGGACGTTACGGAAATTCCGCTGGAAGAAGCGGTACAACTTGTAATGGACGGCAAGATTCCGGACGCCAAGACACAGATCGCTCTGCTGAAAACCTATGTGCTGCTGCAAAAGGAGCAGTAATCGTTTCCGGCACCCAGACATAAAAAAAGAGCCGCAGTAACGCGACTCTGTCTCTTTTTGGATTTTCCAGGGAGAACTCAGACTGCAGCCGGATGTGCTTCCGGTTCCGCAACGGTTTCTGCCTGCTCTTCTGCTTCCATCAGCGCCAGGTGCTCCTGGTACTTTTCCAGAATCTGTGTTTCCATCATCTTTCTGGCAGCGGCAGATATGGGATGTACAATATCACGGAATACACCGTTTTCATCCTTTCGGCTGGGCATTGCCACAAACAAGCGTGCGTCTCCCTGTACAACCTTGATATCATGTACCGCAAGCATATTGTCAATGGTAACAGAAACAACTGCACGCAGCCGTCCCTCTGTAATAATCCGTCGAATTTTAATATCTGTGATTTCCATAAGATGACCTCCTCCATTTGGGTAACCTGTCCTTCCGTCTATATGGACACGTACTTTTAAAAATGGCTCTTTATTTTCGTAATAAAAAAAGGAGACAGCGCTGCTTACAAAAAACAACGCTTCTCCTTTGAATTACGTTACTTAAAAGTATACACTATAAATTTTAAATTTGCAAGAAAGAAAAAGGTGATTTTTGTGAACATTGACATTTTGCAGGGTAAAAAGCACATCCACTTTATCGGAATCGGTGGCAGCGGCATGTATCCGCTGGCTCAGATTTTGCACACAAAAGGATATTACCTCACCGGCTCTGACAATAATGAGACAGAGACGCTCCAGGCAGTCCGGGATATGGGCATTCCTGTTTTCCTGGGACAGCGTGCAGAAAATATCGAAGGCGCTGACCTGATTGTGCACACAGCTGCAATTATGGCAGACAATCCGGAACTGATCGCGGCAAAGGCCAGCGGTGTGCCGGTATTGGAGCGAAGCGAACTGCTGGGCATTGTGACCAGCTGGTATGACAATGCGATCTGTGTTGCTGGCACCCACGGCAAAACCACTACCACCTCTATGGTCACACAGATTTTGTTTACAGCCGGCGTAGATTTGTCTGCCTTCATCGGCGGAAAGCTCCCTTGTATTCACGGCAGCGGCCGCAGCGGCTCCAGCGATATCATGACCTGCGAGGCCTGCGAATTCGTTGACACATTCTTAAAGCTTTATCCGGATATTTCTGTGCTGCTGAATATTGATGCAGATCACCTAGACTATTTCGGCACCGTAGAAAATATCATCAAGTCCTTCCACAAATTCGCCGTGCTGACTTCCAAGGCTGTGATCTATAACGGCAGTGACCCGAATACCTGCAAGGCAATGGAAGGCATTACCGGAAAGGAACAGATCACATTCGGCAAAACACCGGACTGCGACTACTATCCGGCAGATATCCAGCATGTTTCCGGCCTGGAAACTCATTTCCAGCTGATGCACCACGGAGAATCTCTGGGTGAAATCGTCCTGCATGTTGCCGGCGAACACAACGTTCTGAATGCAACCGCAGCCGCAGCCGCAGCCATGTATGTCGGTGTTTCCTTTGCAGACGTGGCAAAGGGTCTGGCAGAATTCCGCGGCGCCGGCAGACGTTTTGAGAAAAAGGGCGAAGTCAACGGGATTACTCTGGTGGATGACTACGCCCATCATCCGACCGAACTGACAGCAACGTTAAAAGCCGCAATGGATATGCCGTTCCGCAAAGTGTGGGCCGTTTTCCAGCCCTTCACCTTCTCACGGACTTCTATGCTCCTGGACGAATTTGCACAGGCACTCTCCATCCCGGATCATGCCGTTCTGACGGATATTATGGGTTCCCGGGAAAAAAATACCTTCCACATTTTCACGAGACAGCTAGGCGAAAAAATTCCGGGTGCAGTATGGTTTCCCCAGGATGAAAGCGATCCGGAAACCACCGATGCCAGAAAGTATGAAAACTTTGATCAGGTAACCAATTATATCTGTGACCATGCACAGCCCGGAGACCTGGTAATTACACTGGGCTGCGGCGATGTCAACAAGGTAAATAAGATGATTCTGGAAGAACTCACACGGCGACAAAATACGAAGTAACTCACCCTTGCAGTGTTTGGCGTCTGCCCGCATACAGAAAATTTGCAAAATACCCTCTTTTCAATCTGCAAAAAATGTTGTATAATAAAGAAAGACGTTTGAGAATGGAAACAGAATGTGCCGTTTTCAAACATACCATTACGCCAAGGAAAGGAATTACAACACCATGTCAAATAAAGTGAAAGTCGTCATCTGCGGAAAAGATTTTACACTCCAGACCGCAGAGTCCTCCAACTATGTGTTTGGTCTTGCTCGGACGCTGGAATCCCGTATTATGGAAATCACAGACGCCAACAGCAGTGCCTCCCCCTTTACCGCAGCCATTATGGTGGGACTCGCCACACTGGACGATCTGAACAAGGCAAATGTAAAGCTGGATAACCTCCGGGATCAGTCCAAAGAATATGTGGATGAAGCCGGAAAAACCCGTCTGGAACGGGATGCCGCGTTGCAGGAAATTGAAGTCCTGAAAACAAAGGTAGCCAATCTGGAACGTGAACTCCAGGAAAAATCCGCCAAATGAGGACACCGGAAATTCTTGCGCCGGCTGGCTCTATGGAATCTCTCCTGGCTGCACTGCGCTGCGGCGCGGACGCGGTTTATGTGGGCGGAAAGTCCTTTTCCGCACGCCAGCGCGCAGAAAATTTTGACGCAGCACAGCTAAAAGAAGCGACACGTCTCTGTCATCTGTATGGCGCGAAACTCTATCTTACTGTAAATACCCTGGTCTTTGACTCCGAATTTCCGACACTGGATACCTGGATTGAAGAGGCAGTCTCCTGCGGCATTGATGCGGTTCTGGTACAGGACCTGGGCGTGCTGCATCGGATTCGCGCCATTGCACCGGATTTGCCGATACACGCTTCCACCCAAATGACCATCCATACGCCCCAGGGCGCAGCGTGGGCAAAAGCACACAGCATCTCCAGAGTTGTGGTCTCCCGGGAACTTTCCCGGAAGGAAATCGCTGCCGTCTGTCAAATGGGGCTGGAAGTGGAGGTTTTCGTGCACGGGGCATTATGCATGAGCGTTTCCGGGCAATGCGGCTTGTCTGCCGTGATTGGCTCCCGGAGCGCCAACCGGGGACGGTGTGCCCAGGCATGCCGGCTGCCCTTTTCCGCCGCCGGAGAAAAAAACGCCTGTGCACTCTCTCTGAAAGATCTCTGCCTGGTTCCCTATGTGCAGGAGCTTACGCAGATGGGCGTTTCCTCGCTGAAAATTGAAGGCCGCTGCAAACGACCAGAATATGTCGCCGCCGCAGTAACCGCCCTGGTACAGGCGCGCAACGGACAGGAACCGGATCTGGATACACTCCGTGCTGTCTTTTCCCGAAGCGGTTTTACAGACGGCTACTACACCGGTGTGCGGAAAAATATGTTCGGCATCCGACAAAAGGAAGATGTTTTGCTGGCAAAGGACGTTCTGCCAAAGCTGGAGCATCTTTATCAAAAGCCGCCTTCCTGTGTGCCGCTACATATGGCCGTTTCGATTCAGGCAGGGACGCCAGTTTCCCTTACCGCATCCGATTCTTCCGGCGCAACGGTTACTATAACTGGTGAGATTCCGCAGCCGGCCAAGACAAAGGCAACCGACCAGGCACAGCTGGAACGGCAGCTGGGGAAATTGGGCGGCACCATTTACACCTTACAGACATTAACCAGCAACTGCGACGGTGTCAGCATGCTGCCGGCTTCTGCCCTCAATGCACTACGCCGTGACTGCACTGCTGCAATGGATGAAGCCAGAATTCAAATGCGCACCCCTGCTGTTGTCTGTCGGCCTGCGCCCATTCATCAGAAAAAGCCGGTTCATACTCCGGCCACGTCTCCCTTATACCGCATTGCGCTGTCCACGTGGACAAAACAGGCTGAAGCACTGCTGGCAAACGAAAATGTGGACTGTCTCCTGCTGCCAATTTCCGCAGCAGAAACTGTTCCGGCAGCATACCGCGACCGTGTGCAGCTGACACTCCCCCGGTTTTGTGCGGAGGAAGCACATCTTACGCAGCAGCTTCGTGGAGCATCCGAAGGCGGATTTTCTGCCATTTGCTGTGAGAATCTGTCTCATCTGATGCTGGGACGGCAGTTCGGATTCCGTCTGCACGGCGGCATGGGACTCAACCTCACCAACAGTGAAAGTCTCCTGGTCTGTCAGCAGGAAGGGCTCACAGATGTACTCCTTTCCCCGGAACTTACGACGGCGCAGGCCAGAGACTGCACCGGACTTTCGTTTGGCGTATACGCTTATGGAAATCAGCCGGTTATGACCGTCCGCAACTGCCCGATTCAGGCAGAAGTGGGATGCCGCCGCTGTCAGCACCAGTTAACCGACCGCACCGGGCGTACTTTTCCAGTCTACTGTGACCGCTCTGCCGGAACTGCAACCATGTACAATGCCGTTTCCACGTGGATGGCAGACAAGCAAAAACAGCTGGCTTTCTGTCAGTTTTTGCTGTTGGACTGCACACTTGCCGAGGATCCTCTGTCTGTCTTGCAAGCCTATGTCCGGCAAACACCGGCTTCATTTCCAACCACACGCGGCTTATTCTACCGCGGTGTGGAATAAAATCTGCTTCATATCCCCGAAAAAAGGAGGAACTTTACATGTATTTATCTGTTCAGAAACTGCATCCTTCCGCAAAGCTGCCTCTGCGTGCTACGAAAGACAGCGCCGGCTGCGACCTGTACGCTTGCCTGGACAAGCCGCTTACCATTGCCCCTGGTGAAATTGCCAAAATCCCTACCGGACTTGCCATTGCGCCGTCCCGGAAGGATATTGCCATCTGTATTTTCCCCCGTTCCGGTTTGTCTACCAAGCATGGCATTACCCTGGCAAACAGCGTTGGCCTGGTGGACAGCGATTATCGTGGCGAGCTTATGATTCCCCTGATCAATCACGGCACCGAAGCTTTTACTGTAGAATCCGGGATGCGTGTGGCACAGCTTGTAGTTCTGCCGATTCTGATTCCCCAGCTGCGGGAGGTCACTGCACTGGATGAAACAGAACGAGGTGCAGGCGGATTCGGTGCAAGCGGACTTTCCTGAAAAGCCGCTTTGTATCTTCTCACGCATCATTCCGAATAGAAAGGAGACTGCATTTCATTTTTCGAAATGCAAACCTGCACGATGAAAAAAGTTCTTGTTTACATAGCTGCCATTGTTGTAGCATTGATTCTGGGCGGCGTAATCGGTACCCTCTGCGCAGACATCGCTCCCTTGAGCTGGCTGAACTACGGCCCGCCCCTGCACATTAAAACACGGGAATGGAACTGGTATATCGCAGATGTGACGTTCGGACTGCATTCCAAGTTAATATTGCACAACTTATCCTTACTATTGTTGCAATTTTCACCGCACCGAAGGTTGCATCACTAATTGGCAAAAAATAACAGATAGTCTGTTGCATATGCTTTCCGTACAGTGAAAAGAAGCGTGTGCATCACCCGAATGTTTTCTCTAAGCTCAAAAAGCCACAGCGCTTCTCACTTTTATACGCAGTATCGTCAAAAACACGCCGCGTATGGTTTGTGAAAAGTGCTGTGTTTTTTAGAAATTCGCTTCTCAAAACTCAACAAGAGTACAGAATTTACAATCCGCAGAAAATTCCCGAAAAAATGATTGCCACAACTTTCAAATCGTGGTATAATGAAATACAGACCGGCTACAATGCAGGTTTCTTTGACAAAAACAGTCAAAAGATAAGCACTTGCCTTTCAAACCTGTTCACAGAATCAGCTGCGCATGCGGCTTTCAGAAACGGGCAAGCCACTGTTCATTTTACAAAAGTCAGAACGCTGTTTCTGTTTTTCTGTCGGCGATCTGTTGGCCAGTTTCATTTTTTGCCTACAGATCCCGCACTATTTTATATTTACCAATATCCGGGCGGCTGTCAAAAATGACATTTCATGCCAATCCGCGATACAGCCGTACCAGAAGGAGCACAAAACATGTTTACAAAAGATATCGGAATTGATTTGGGAACTGCGAATACCCTTGTCTACCTTCGCGGAAAAGGAATTATTATCAGAGAACCTTCTGTTGTTGCGGTGAATACCCACACGGACCGGGCAAAATATGTGGGAAAAGAAGCCAAAGAAGTCATCGGACGCGCCCCAGGCTCTATTGTGGCAGTGCGTCCGCTGAAGGATGGGGTCATTGCTGACTTTGAAACTACCACAATCCTCTTGCAGGAATTCATCCGCAAGGCCATGCGCGGAAAGATTTTTGCCAAGGCAAGAGTCATTATCTGCATTCCGTCCGGCGTAACAACAGTAGAACGCCGTGCAGTTCGGGATGCAGCGGATCATGCCGGTGCAAAACCCGTTTTGATTGTAGAAGAACCTATGGCTGCGGCAATTGGCGCCGGCCTTCCTACAACCGAACCTACCGGATGCATGGTGGTTGACATCGGCGGCGGAACCAGTGAGGTGGCAGTAATTTCCCTGGGTGGAATCGTTGTCTCCCAGAGCATTCGCTGCGCCGGCGATGAGTTTGACACAGCTATTATCAACTATATCAAAAAGCGTTACAACCTGCTGATCGGTGAACGCACTGCGGAAAGCATTAAGGTGCAGATCGGTACAGCATATCCGGTAGACCGGGACGAAGTAATGCAGATCAAGGGCCGGAATCTGATGAGCGGTCTCCCGGAAAATATCAACATCTCTTCCGGTGAAGTGCGGGAAGCATTGTCTGAACCCCTCTCCCGAATTGTAGATGCCATCCGGGTCACACTGGAAAAAACACCGCCGGAACTGGCAGCTGACATCATTGATCACGGCATTACCCTGACCGGCGGCGGTGCGCTGCTCCGGGGACTGGATCAGCTGATTCATAAGGAAACCGGCATGCCGGTTTATATTGCCGAATACCCCCTGGACTGTGTCGCAGAAGGCACTGGAAAGATTCTGGAAAATCCGGAGAAATACCGGGATGCCATTTCTGATGAGTCCAAGTATCTCTGATTTTTTGGTCTGCATGAGAACTCCGGCAAAATGCCGGACGGCAGACTATTCGTCATAATCCCGTATATCAATAGGAGGCAGCACTCATGGGCGGTTTCTTCCGCAGCAAAAAATTTCGAATCATTCTCTGTGTGATCGCACTTTTTATCGGAATCATGCTCTATGCAGTCACACAGAATGGCTATACCTTGCCTACCACTGGTTTCATCGGGCGGATTTTAAACCCGATTCGCTCTGTTTCCAATCAGATTTCCGAGCATGTGGAGGACACGCTGCACGTTTTCACACGTTCAAAAGAGTACCAGACGGAAAATGAAGAGCTGCGCCAGCGCGTAGCGGAACTGGAAAAGCAAGTGGTAGACTATAACAAAATGGAACAGCAGCTCACCGATTTACAGGGATTTATGGGTGTCAAGGAAGCGCATGAGGACAATCACCTCTCAGATCCCTGCACGATCATTGGCTATGTAGAAAACGATCCGTTCCATGGATTTTATATTGACAAGGGCAGCAAGGACGGCATTTCTGTTTATGATCCGGTTGTCACCTCAGAAGGACTTGTGGGCATTATTTCCGAAATTTCCGAAACCTATGCCACAGTAGAAACGCTCTGCTCCCCGAATCTTTCAGTCAGTGCCGAAGTCACCACCAAGAAAGAATCCGGCATTGTGGAAGGCGATATCACATTGGCACCGGATTATCAGTGCCGGATGATCTACCTGGACAAGGATACTAAGCTGGAAAAGGGCGATTTGCTGACCACTTCCAATTCTGTGGGAATTTTTCCCCAGGGATATCTGATTGGTTCTGTTGTCTCTGTACAGCCCATGGACAGCGGCCTGAGCTATTGCGCTGTTGTACGGCCTTCTGTAGACTATGAAAACCTCTCAGAAGTCATTGTTGTCACCGATTTTGCCGGAAAGGAGCAGCAGGATGCGTCGAAATAAACGAAAGCTTCTGACTGCAAAAGCACCGTCACGGCCAAAACTTCGGAATGCGATTCGCTGGGTGCTGTACATTTTGTGTATCTTCCTGGCCTTTGTCACAGCCAATTCCGGTGATTATACCAAGCCCCTGCTGCTAATCCCCATCGCACTGTGTATTTCCTCTGTGTCCGGCATAGTGACCTCTGCAATTGTCGGCAGCATCTGTGGCTTTCTGCTGGATATTTCCTGCGGCACACTCCCTGGTTATCATGCAATAGGACTGTTTCTGATCTGCATGCTGATTTCCAGATTGTACGACCGGCTGATGCAGCAGCGCTTTTTCAATCTGGTATTTTTCACTGCCATTACCGCGTTTTTTCTTACCGGTACGGACTTTATCTTTCAATACGCCATCTGGGGACATGAGCACGTCTCCCAGATCTATCTGCACTACTCGCTAAAGTGCCTGCTGTACACAACCATCAGCAGCGCTGTGTGCTATCCCATTTTCTACTGCATCCATCGCCATCTGCTGCCCCAGCGCCGCAGAACAGTAGAAAAGACCCTGAAACCTATGGAAGACTCTGAGCTGTAACTCAGAAAGCTTTCAAAACGGATTTTCTTTTTCCGGAAAGGAATTTGCAATGAAACGTTCTGCATCCAGTTATATTAAACTTTCTCTCGCCAGCGCTCTTGTGCTGGTTTCCTGCTGTCTCTGTTCCTGGCGGCTGATGAAAATTCAAGTGGTAGAAAGCGAAACGTATAGCCAAACTAAGACCTCCACGCAGACCTATTCCCAGACCATTCAGGCAACGCGGGGAGAAATTGTAGATTCCAGCGGAAAACCAATCATTGAAAATAAAGTCGGCTATAGTCTGATCATTGAGCCGGACACTTTCCCGGAAGATAATACAGAAGGAAACCGGGTTTTGCTCTCTCTGACAAAGATCCTGGACGAAAATCAGGTGACCTATACCACTTCGCTCCCGATTTCCGAAACGCAGCCCTATGCCTTCACAGAGGATGAAGATGCTGTTGCCAAGCTGAAAAAGACGCTGAATATGAACGTTTATGCAACCGCAGAAAACTGTATGGATCAAATCCAAAAGGAATATGAAATCGATGACAATTATACGCCGGAGCAGCAGCGGCTTCTGGCCGGCATTCGCTATGAAATGCAGCTGCGTGGCTTTTCCCTCAGCAACCGTTTCACCCTGGCAGAAGACGTGCCTTTGGACACTGTAACGGAGATAAAGGAGCGTGGCGTTACCCTGCCTGGCGTAGACATCGTAGAAGAGGCTATCCGTTCTGTTGCGCAGGGCGATGTAGTTCCCCACGAAATCGGCACAGTCGGCCCGATTTATGCAGAGGAATACGATGAACTGAAAAGCAAGGGCTATGATCTGGATGATGTTGTGGGAAAAAGCGGCATCGAAAAAGCCATGGAAGACACTCTCTGCGGCAGTGACGGCATCAAAGAAATCAAGGTGGAAAACGGACAAGTGGTTTCCTCGGAAATCACAACGCCGATGGAAGCCGGCTCTACGGTACAGTTGACTGTAAACAGCGACTTTCAGCGTGAATTACAGGGCATTCTGTCTGATTTTATTACAAATTTCGACTCGCTTCGGGATGAAAAAACCAAAGATCTGAAAACCATACAGTGCGGCGCAATCGTGGTACTGGATGCTAAAAACGGCGGTGTTCTGGGAATGGTCACCAATCCCACCTATGATCTGAGCGACTATAAAACCAACTATGAGGAGATCCTGAACGAAGAGAACAAGCCGCTTTTCAACCGCGCTACCTATGGATTGTACCGTCCGGGTTCCACTTTTAAAACCATTACCGCAGTTGCCGGCCTGAATGAAGGCATTGTCAACGGCGGAACCACCTACTATTGCGGACATGTCTACCACTTCAAGGATCACAACTACAATTGTACCGGTTCTCATGGCGATATTTCCATTACAAGAGCACTCCAGGTATCCTGCAACATTTATTTCTATAAGCTCTCCGAAGAACTGACCATTGACCGGATTTCCGACTACGCAACCCGCTTTGGCCTGGGACAAAAAACCGGACTGGAAACCGGCGATGCTGCCGGACATCTTTCCAATCAGGAAACCTTCAAGGAACTGGGCGCGGACTGGACAGTCGGACAGGTTCTGCAAAGCGCGATTGGTCAGGGTGAATGGGCTGTTACACCGCTGCAAATGGCAAATGTGGCCTGTACCATTGCCAATGACGGTACACGATATGTGCCCCATCTGGTAGACAGCATCTGGGATTATAACCACAACACCTGCCTGGAAAAGGTGCAGCCCGAAGTGGCAGAACAGATTACACCCCTCAATGACAGCGTATTCCAGCTGGTGGAAAACGGTATGATTGCCGCATCCCGGAATAATTTCCCGTCAAAGTATTCCCTGTCCGATTTTGGCTTTGATGTGGCAATCAAAACCGGTACGCCCCAGAACAGCAGCCGGGTTCAGGACTCTTTCTTCATCGGCTATGCTCCGGCAAATGATCCGGAAATTGCATTTGCCGGTGTGATTGAGGGCGGTGAGTATTCCAAGTACATGATCCGCTCCATCATTCAGGCATACCAGAAAACTGTGAAAAACGAAAATGTTACCGTAGACACCATCGCAGCGACAACAACGACAACAGATTCTGCCCAAAACTCGACACAAACCACAACAACTGTGACAACCGCAAACTGATATCTTCTTTTTTCGTCAAATTGTATAAACTCCACAATGGAAAGCACCATATATTTCACAATTTTATTGACTGCCCATCCAAAAACTTTGACAAATCTCAAAATTGTGGTATAATAATAGAAAGCAGTGCTGTATGACAACGGCTATTTTCCGATGTGATACAGCGGCGCAGAATCGAATAAAAGAATTTGTGGCACAATCCCACTAACATAGCTTTTTTCTTATAAATTTGTAATCTCTTGTATTCGTTACAGAAAGGAATGATTTTATCACATGACAATTGCTTTGATTGCACATGACGCAAAAAAGGAACTGATGATTCAGTTTTGCATCGCGTACTGCGGTATCCTATCCCGGCACACACTATGTGCCACCGGCACCACCGGAAAACAGGTGGCAGAAGCAACTGGTCTGCGGATTCAGCGGTATCTAAGCGGTTCTCAGGGCGGTGACCAGCAGATTGCAGCCCGGATTTCCTGCAACGAAATTGATGTGCTGCTGTTCTTCCGGGATCCGATTAACCGCAAGGCATCTGAGCCGAATGAAATGAACCTGCTTCGTCTCTGTGATGTGCACAATGTCCCGGTAGCAACCAATATTGCAACTGCGGAAGCACTGATTATGGCACTGGAACGGGGCGATCTGGATTGGCGCGAAATCGGCAATCCTTCCATTTGAGACAGCACGGCTTTCCAGAAAAGCATGCTGTGTAAATTCGTATGCACTTCTCCCCTTTTTCGGAAGGGGAAATTTTTTGCAGTCCGAAAAAGAAGTCGGATTCGCCGTTTCTTTTTCGGATCTAGGAGGTTAATGACACGTATGGGTATGAAAATCACACGTCCGCAGGGAACAGAGGATGTAACGCCGAAACAGATTTACAAATGGCACACGGTAGAACGTATGGTACGGGAAGCCGCAGAGAGTTTCGGCTTTCATGAAACCAGAATCCCCACTTTTGAAAGCACTGATCTTTTCCTGCGCTCTGTCGGCGAAACCACAGATGTGGTGCAAAAGGAAATGTATACCGTAAAGGCAAAAGAGACCGAGTTCACACTGCGTCCGGAAGGAACCTCAGGTACTATCCGCTCTATGCTCCAGAACGGTATGCTCAACGATGCACTCCCCCAGAAGGTGTATTATATTCTATCCTGCTTCCGTCATGAACGTCCCCAGGCAGGACGGCTCCGGGAATTTCATCAGTTCGGCGTTGAAATGGCAGGGAGCACCGGCCCTGTGTCTGACGCAGAAATCATTTCCCTGGCCAAGGCGATTTTGGATCGGGCCGGCCTGAAAAATATTGTCCTGCACATCAACTCCATCGGCTGTCCCACCTGCCGTGCTGCTTATCATCAGGCACTGCGCGCATACTTTGCGCCGCATCAGGAAACCCTGTGTGAAACCTGTCAGACACGTCTGGAAAAGAACCCCATGCGGATTCTGGACTGCAAGAGTCCGGTCTGCGGCGAAATTGCAAAAGATGCGCCCCTGATTCTGGACTACCTCTGTGAAGAATGCAAGGAGCACTTTGAAAAGCTGCAGTCTTATCTGACAGCCATGGGAATTGAATTTACCATCAATCCGAAGATTGTCCGCGGTCTGGATTATTATACCAAAACCGTATTTGAGTTTATTACAACCGATATCGGCGCCCAGGGTACTGTCTGCGGCGGCGGCCGCTATGACGGCCTGATTGCGCAGATGGGCGGAAAGCCTACACCGGCCATGGGATTTGCCATGGGTCTGGAACGGCTGCTCCTCACCATGGAACGCCAGGGCTGTGAATTTGAACAGCCGAAAACCTGTGATCTGTACATCGCGCCCATGGAAGAACGCGCTATTCCCCTCACCATGAAGTTGGGACAGATGCTCCGCATCTCCGGCTATCAGGTAGAGTATGATCTGATGTCCCGCGGCATTAAGGCTCAGATGAAATATGCCAATAAAATCGGAGCTTCCTTCGTGCTGGTTCTGGGCGAAACAGAGCTGGAAAGCGGAACTGCCAACCTGAAAAATATGCAAACCGGTGAACAGACAGAAATTGCACTGGATGATACATTTGAAGAGAAATTCGATGACATTGCCATTCAGGGCATGTTTCATGATATTGTAAATGATTTTGAGAAGGAGTGTAAGCAATAATGGATCGAATGGAAGAACTGCGCCGCACCTGTTACTGCGGTGAGGTAACAGAACCGGGAAAAACGGTAGTGGTCGGCGGATTTGTACAAAAGGTGAGAAATCTGGGAAACCTGATCTTTATGGATCTCCGAGATCGTACCGGCATTGTACAGCTGGCATTTAATGACCAGACAGCACCGGCTGTTTTTGAAAAGGCCGCTTCCTGCCACAGTGAATATGTTGTCCTGGCAAAGGGACTGGTTGCCAAGCGTTCCAGTGTAAATCCGGATATGAAAACCGGACAGGTTGAGGTGCTGGTAGAAGATCTGCGCGTTCTGTCCAAGGCACAGACACCGCCGTTTGCAATCACAGATGAAACCAAGACCAACGAAGAGCTGCGCCTGAAATATCGTTACCTGGATCTGCGCCGCGCGCCCCTGCAGCACAATTTGATCATGCGGCACAAAATTGCACTGGCTGCACGGGAATACTTCTATGCCAATGATTTTATTGAAATCGAAACGCCGATGATGATGAAGTCCACACCAGAAGGTGCCAGAGACTATCTGATTCCGTCCCGTGTGCACAATGGCAAGTTCTACGCGCTGCCCCAGTCACCGCAGATCTACAAGCAGCTGCTGATGGTTTCCGGCATGGATCGGTATATCCAGATTGCACGCTGCTTCCGGGATGAAGACCTCCGGGCAGACCGTCAGCCGGAATTCACACAGATCGACCTGGAAATGTCCTTTGTGGATGTAGAGGATATCCTCCAGATGACAGAAGGCTTTGTCAAGTATCTGTTCCAGAAGGTGCTGGGTATGGAAATCCAGACACCACTCCCCCGCATGACCTATCAGGAGGCCATGGAACGCTATGGCTCCGACAAGCCGGATACTCGGTTTGGCATGGAGATTCAGGATCTGTCTGCCATTGTACAGGATGTTGACTTCATGGTATTCCGCTCTGCTTTGGAAGCAGGTGGCAGCGTTCGGGCAATCGTGGCGAAAAACGCCGCCTCTGTCCTCACCAGAAAAGAAATTGACAAGCTCACCGAAAAGGCAAAGGGCATCGGTGCAAAGGGTCTGGCATTTGTCCGCTGGCATGATGAAAAGCCGAACTGCTCTTTCGCAAAGTTCCTGCCGGACGGCAAGCTGGATGAAATCCTGGCACACCTGGGCTGCGAAAAGGGTGACGTGGTACTCATTGTTGCCGATAAAAATAAGATAACACTCCCGGTTCTGGGCGCACTCCGTCTGGAAGCTGCAAAGAAACTGGATTTGATCCCGGAAGGAAAGTTTAACTTCCTGTGGATCACACAGTTCCCCTTCTTCGAATGGAACGAAGACACCCAGCATTGGGATGCAATGCACCATCCGTTTACCATGCCTATGGATGAATGCCTGCCCTATCTGGACAGCGATCCGGCACGTGTAACCGCAAAGGCCTTTGACCTGGTGCTGAACGGCACAGAGCTTTCCTCTGGTTCCATCCGTATCACAGACTACGAGTTGCAGGAAAAGATGTTCCAGGCACTGGGTCTGACAGATGAAGAAATTGAAGCAAAATTCGGCTTCCTGGTAGAAGCTTACCATTATGGCGCACCGCCTCACGGCGGACTGGGCATTGGCCTGGATCGTCTGGCTATGGTAATGCTCCAGGCAGAGAGTCTCCGGGACGTTGTGGCCTTCCCGAAGGTACAAAATGCAAGCGAGCTGATGAGCGCCTGCCCGTCTACTGTAGATGCAGAGAGTCTGGATGTTCTGGGCATTCAGGTAACTCACGCAGAAGAGGAAGACGCATAAAAAATCCGCTTTCTAATCAAAAAGCAGTTATGTTCTCACGTAGAAAACATAACTGCTTTTTCTTATTATCCATTATGCGTCATCTGCTTTAGGAGCAAATCCATGGTATCAAAATCAGGAACTTCCGGAGTCACCATGCCGTAGCGAATCTGCATATACCGTTCCGTTACAAGCGCCATTTCTGCGCTGGCGCGGTTTTGTTCCTGCATCTGCTGTAGAATTTCTGCCGGACTGCAACAGATCTGGTGCACTTCGTCCGGAATCTTTGCCAGGAAAAGTGCGTAACCCAGACGATAGCGCGCTGTGTCCGGTTTCATCCGGCGATACTGCCGATAGTGCTGCTTCCACTGCCGGCCGGAAATCGATGGTTCTCCTGCCTTCCAGGTTTGTTCCTGATGCAGTAAATCCTCCACATAGTCACAATAGGCACCGTCTGTTTCCGGAAGTGCCTTTTGGGTGCGTCCCAGACGTGCGAGAATCCAGCGGCGCACTGCATGATATGCGGAAATCAGCACCTGCTGTACCTCCCGGCGCTTCCAGATCAAAATGCCTACCAGAGCAGCCAGAATGAGAAGCAGCAGAAAATCATGCAGCCAGCGACTACTGCTCATCGGGAGCGTTTCCAGATGCTGTTCCGTTTCAGAGGGCATGTCAGCAGTATGCTCTGTTGCCCCCCTGGAAAGCAGCCAGCGGAGTGCATACCATATGCCAGTATAAATCCACCGCCAGATTTTCCGCAGCACCATTGCAGCCGGACGATAGCACAGCAGCAGCAACGCGCCAGCAGCACAAAAAATCCCCATCAGACGAAAATTGCTTCTGCGGATTTCTTTTGGCATCTCCCAGCTTTCATTGCCTCTGCCGGACAAGAGCGATTCCACAGCGTGTCCATTGTGCATCCATGCAAAGAAGCAGCAATCTGCACCAAACAGCAGCAGGGTGATCCATGCAGGCAAGCTGCTGCTACTAAGGTACAGCAAAAATCCCACAACACAGTCCAGCGCAGCAATGCCAATCAGTACATACGGATGTGTCATTCGTTCCAGGGGCAGCATAACAAGCTTGGTTCCGCCCCAAAAGCAGGCGGCCGCCGCAATCCCATAGGCGCCACAGAGCAGCCCATTGGAAAACGGAACGGCAAAATACGCCGCCGCTGCAATGGCCAAAGACAGCAGCCAAATGCTCCCGTTCATGATACGGGGGCGACGGTAGAATTTTCGGTGCAGCAGCAGAGGATAGGCGGTTCCTGCCCACATGCAGAAGAACCACACCAGCATAAGCACACCTGCCAGAGGCAAGGAAGTACCGCTCCAGATGTGCAGCAGCCACAAAAGCGGATAGCAAGAAGCCGTCAGAAGAGAGACAAACAGCAAATGCAGCAGCAAACGCCTGCGATTCATACAGCATCCCCCTTTTCATATCCCGGCTGGAACACGCACAAATCGGCACAGCTGCCAGTATCCCGGGCATATCCGGTCATTAAGACCTTGTGCCCTGCTGTTCCCTTCCACTCTCGAATCTGGACATCTGTATATGGTGTGATCAGCAGAACCTGTTCCTCTGCACATTCCCTGCCAGTGCGCAGCAGCTGTGTCGCCAGCGCTGCCTGGTTCGTCTGTATCGTTGCCAGCATATGCAGCATGGCCTGATAGCCTATCGCGCCGCTGGCATAGGGCAGGTTCTGCATGGCGCTCTGTCCTTCTTTCCGGCAGCCTGCAACCAGTCGCACCTGCCACTGATCCCGGCACAGTTCCCAGAGGCACTGGGCACAAACTCGAATGGTATGCTCCAACAGTGCCTCATCCTGCGTCATGCGTCCGGAATCCGCCGGACTGGTTTTCAACAGCAGCAAAACCGTAATGGACTTTTGCGCCACCCGTGCTTCCTGCCGCACCAGAAGCTTTCCGGCATGCGCAGAGGTACGCCATGCAATTTGTTTCAGAGGATCTCCCGGTGCATATTCCCGAATTCCTATCATCTCACAGGGATCTGTAAACCAGCTGCGGCGCGTCTGGATGGTGCCCATGTGCTCTGCCAGAAGCCGGGGCAAAATCAGACCGGCTTCTGTATAGCGCCGGGGCAGTACAGTTACAGTTTTTCCGGTATCCGCAGCACCCAGAGAAAGGCGCACCGCTCCCAACAGATCGGAGGTAACCAAGACCACGTGCTCCACCTGATAAATCCCCCGTTTTTCACAGGTGACATTCCAGACGCGGCTGACCTTTGCCTGACTGCGCAGAGAAAAAAAACTGGTCACGAATCTGGCATCGTGAGCTACGGCGCAATGCGACTCCGGAAAATTCAGCCACTTTGGAAGCGTCAGCTCCGCCTTCAGCCACGGCACTGGCAGGGATTTGGCATTCACAACGGTTTCCGTAAACGTCAGTGTATCCCCTTCCTCTGCCTGGGTTTCCGCAAACTGACAGGAATAAGACAGCCCTTTCAGCCCATAACGGCGGTACAGACCGATTTCTCCCAAGGCGGCGAGTAGCAGCAAACAAATCCCGACAATCAGTTCCATTGCGTTTCCTTCGGGACAGGAACATGCGCCAAAAGCTCCTGTACCACCTTTCGGCATTCCTGCGCGCTGCTGTCCCATGCGCCGCCGCGCAGCACCATACGATGGGACATGCAGTCCGGCGCGATTTCCTTGATATCATCCGGGATGACATAATCACGGCCGTGAATCGCTGCCATTGCCCGGGAGACATCCAGCAAAGACAGCATGCCGCGCGTGCTCAGCCCCAGCTGAATCTGTTCCTGGGTACGGGACGCTTCCGCCAGGTCTGCAATATATGCCTGTACCGCAGGAGAAACCGTAACCCCACGCAGTTCCTGCTGTGCTGCCAGCAATTCCCCGGCGGTCACTACCGGCTTTGGCGATGCAGGGGGTGCCTTTCTTGCCAGCAGTTCCAATTCCTGTTCCCGTGCCGGATATCCCAGGGACAGACAGAGCAGAAAACGATCCAGCTGCGCTTCCGGCAGCGGAAAAGTACCGGACATTTCCACTGGATTCTGCGTTGCAATTACAAAAAAAGGCGCAGACAACGGATATGTGTTTCCGTCTACCGTTACCTGATGTTCTTCCATGCACTCCAGCAAAGCGGACTGTGTCCGGGGCGCTGCACGGTTAATTTCATCTGCCAGCAAAATCTGTGTGAAAACCGGCCCTTTCCGAAAGACAAATGTGCCGCTTTTGGTATCCGGAATGCTGACACCCAGCAAGTCGGACGGCAGCAAATCCGGCGTAAACTGAATCCGGTGGAATTGCGCATCCAGCGACTGCGCCAGAGAACGGGCAAGCGTGGTTTTCCCGGTACCGGGAATATCATTTAACAGCACATGGCCGCCGCAGAGCAGCGCCGCCAGAACTTTATCAATCACAGCTTCTTTTCCGTAAATCTGCTGCGACACAGACTGCCGCAGTGCCGCTGTTATCGTTTGAATCTGAGACATTGCAAATCAAGCCTTTCTGTAAGAAGAACCAGGCACGGTGCCGGCTCTTCAAAATGGTTTTTCTATTATAGTATAGCATATTTTCCAGGGTCTGTCCAGAAAAAATCCCCCTTTCCATCCGAAAGGGGGATTGCATGTGTCACTTAAAAAGTCAAATGCTTATTCTGAATCTGCATCCGCGTCTGCAAACTGGCTCTGGTACAGCTTCGCATAGAATCCAGCCTGTTCCATCAGGCTGTCGTGTGTACCCTGTTCCAGAATATTACCCTGGTTCATCACCAGAATCCAATCGGCGCTCTTGATAGTAGAAAGACGGTGCGCAATAATAAAGCTGGTCTTTCCAGCCATCAGTTTTTCAAAGGCTTTTTGAATCCGCTGCTCTGTCCGCAGGTCAATGCTGCTGGTTGCCTCATCCAGAATCAAAAAAGGCGGATCAGTCAACATAATCCGGGCGATACACAGAAGCTGCTTCTGTCCCTGGGACAAGCCGCTGCCGTCCTCTGTCAAAATGGTATCGTATCCATTGGGCAGCCGGCGGATAAAGCCATCTGCATAAGCTGCCTTTGCTGCCGCTTCAATTTCTTCTCTGGTAGCATCCGGGCGGCTGTAGGCAATATTTTCTGCCACAGTTCCTGTAAAGAGCCAGGTTTCCTGGAGCACCATGCCATAGCAGGAGCGCAGGCTGTCTCTTGTGACAGCCGCGATATTCTGTCCGGAAACGGAAATTTCGCCGCCGTCTACGTCATAAAACCGCAGCAGCAGATTGATAAGCGTGGTTTTTCCGCAGCCGGTAGGCCCGACAATGGCAATCCGCTGACCGCTGTGCACATCCAGATTGAAATCCGTAATCAGCGGACGATCCGGCAAATAGGAGAACTTGACATGGGAAAGCGCCATCGTGCCGTCACAATTTTGCAGCTCCGGCAAATGGCTGTCATCCGATTCGGTCGGTTCATCAATTACGGCAAACACACGCTTGGCAGAAGCCGCTGCATTCTGAAGCTCTGCCACTACGCCGCTGATTTCGTTAAACGGCTTGGTATACTGATTGGCAAATGTCAGGAAGCTTGCCAGCTGACCAACGCTAATCGCACCAATGAAAGAAACGTTTCCTGTTGCAGCCAGTGCACCGCAAAGCCCGACTGCCGCATAGATCAGCGCATTGACAAACCGCGTCGCCGGGTTTGTTACAGAGCCTAAGAAGGTTGCCTTGCTTCCGGCACGCTGCAATTCCGTATTGTATGCATCAAAGCGTTCTTCTGCGCGCTTTTCATAGGTAAATGCCTTTACCACCTTCTGTGAGCCGATCATTTCTTCTGTCAGGCCGCCCAGGGCACCTCTGGCATCCGAGGATTTCAGGTAGGATGCACGGGACAGGTGAGTCAGACGGGCTGCCACCAAAAGAGAAATCGGTGTCAAAATTACTACCAGAATGGTAATGGGAATATTGATGGTCAGCATCAGGATCAGCGTTCCCAGAATTGTAAAGATGCCGGTCACAAACTGTGTGAACGCCTGCAAAAAGCCATCGGAAATGATTTCCATATCAGATACGGCACGGCCGATCAAGTCGCCTCTGGCCTGCCCGTCAATGTAGCGGAGCGGAACATGCTGCAAATGAGAAAAGAGGTCACACCGCAAATCCCGGATGGTATGCGCCGCCAGACGGTTGGTACACAGGGACATCAGCCACTGAAACAGGGCGCTGATCACAATTGTTGCTGTGAGTATCACAGCTGTTTTTCCCAGCGCCGGAAAATCCACCTGATGGGCTTCCACTACGCAGTCCACCGCATCACCAATCAAAATCGGCACATAGAGAGAAAGACCGGTTCCGATCAATGCGAACAGAAGCATGCCTGCCAGTTCCTTGCGGCAGGGCTTGGTATACGATAAAATTCGCCGGATAATTGTTATCATGTCTTTCCCTCCTTACTGCATCTGTGTCTGGAAGATTTCTGCATATACCGGGCACTGTACCAGCAGCTCTTCGTGAGTGCCGTAGCCGACGCATTTGCCGTCTTCCATAACCAGGATATGATCTGCATGCTGAATGGATGTGGCACGCTGAGAAATGACAATCTTGGTAACATCCTGCATCTTTTCTGCCAGCGCCCGGCGCAGCGCAAGGTCAGTGGCATAGTCCAGAGCGCTCATGCTGTCGTCTAAGATCAACAGTTTTGGTGCACCTACCATGGCACGTGCAATGGTCAGACGCTGCTTCTGGCCGCCGGACAGGCTGCGTCCGCCCTGTGTTACAGGGGTTTCCAGTCCCTGGGGTGTCTGGCTGACAAATTCCCATGCCTGCGCAATCTTACACGCCTGCTCCAGTTCCGCCGTATCTGCATCCGGATTTCCCCAGCGCAGATTGTCAGCAATGGTGCCAGTTACCAAAGAAGCACGCTGGGGCACAACGCCGACAAACTGCCGCAGTTCCTCCAGGGCATAGCTCCGGACATCCTTGCCGCAGATTCGCACACTGCCCTCTTTGGTGTCATAAAACCGGGGAATCAGGTTGGCAATTGTACTCTTTCCGCTTCCTGTACCGCCGATAATTCCCAGAGTTTCCCCGGGCAGCAGAGAAAAGCTGATATCGCTCAGAGCAGCTTCACCGCCGCCGGGATAGGTAAATGTGACATGATCAAATTCCAGAACCGGCTGTTCCTGCCGGAAATCCAGCGCAGCATCTCCCCCGACAATGTCCGGCTCTTCTGCCAGAATGTCTGAAACGCGCTTTGCAGAGGCTGCTGCCTTGTTAAAGGAGATCAGCAGTTCCGCCATACGCACCATGGAGAGGGCAATCTGCGTCATATAGTTGACAAATGCAGTCAGTTCTCCCTGTGTCAGATGGCCGGTGTCTACACGAACGCCGCCGAACCAGAGCACTGCCACAATCCCCAGGTTCATAATCAGGAAGGAAGCCGGGTTTAAAATCGCACCCACACGTCCAACTGCAATGGAGCGCTTTGCAAACACATCACAGTCCTCCCGATAGGAAGCAATTTCTTCCTCCTGCCGGGAAAAAGCACGAATGACACGAACGCCATCCAGATTTTCTCTGGTGTGACGGGCAATGTTATCCAGCTTGCCCTGGTTTTCGCCGTACCGCGGAATTGTCCAGCAAGTCACGCCATACAGCAAAACGCCAATGATAGGAATGGCAATCAGGAAAATGACAGACAGTTTCAGATCAATCCGCATGGCCATAATTGCGGCACCGATAATCAAAAACGGGCAGCGCGTTGCAAGACGAATCATCATGTTCAGACCGCTCTGAACAGTATTTGTGTCACTGGTGATTCGCGTGATCAGCGAAGCTGTTCCGATACGGTCTAACGCGCTGTGAGACAACGTATTGACGTGACGATACAGTGCGCTCCGCAGCGCCGTTCCGAATCCATAGGCACATTTTGAGGCAAAATACTGACAAATCAGAGCAAACAGCAGGCCACAGGCCGCCAGCACAATCATCAGACCGCCCATGCGCCAGATATAGCCCATGTCCCGGTTGGCAATTCCCACATCGATCATTCTTGCCGTAACCAGCGGCACGATCAGTTCAAAAATTGCTTCCAGTAATTTGAACACCGGGCCGAGAATGCATTCTTTCCAGTACCCTTTCATATAGGGCAGCAATCGTTTCATACCATCTCTCCTTGTTTCTCAAGGCCTGTCTGCACAAGGAATGTATAATACAGGCCTTTCTAATGTCCGAGCCGTGAACTGCTCTTGTTTGATGCAAACAAATTTATTATACCGTATTTTCCATGAAATTGCAAGATGCATGTATAAATATTTGTCAGCGGAACAAAATAACTGCGGAGGTGGTTTTTCATGAAGAACCCAAATACACGGCATTCCCGCGCCGCAAAATTCCGCGGCTTTTATGCTGCAATCGGAATCAGTCTGCTGATGATCGGCGCCGCATGCGTCTTTGCCTACTCGCAGACCAGTCACACGCTGGAAGAAAACTTGGATTCCATCACAGAACAGATGGCCGTTCCTTCTGTCACAACGCTTCTCTCCGCAGAAGCACCAGTGGCAGAAATCCGCACAGATGTCCTCAAAGCAGAAACGACAACACAACCCTCTGCTACAGCATCCACAGCACCGGAAACGGAAGCGCCAACGGAAACCACGCTGTCGGAATCTGAAACACCGGTGCACCAGCTGGTGATGCCTTTGACGGAATGCAATGTTTTAAACCCGTTCAGCGGCGGCGAACTGGTAAAATCCGAAACAACCGGTACATGGCAGACCCACAACGGTGTTGACCTGAGCTGTGAAACCGGAACAGATGTCTTTTCCGTAGATACCGGAACGGTAAAAGAGGTATGTCAGGATGCTCTGTGGGGGTACACCATTACCATTGATCACAACAATGGCGTAATCAGTCGGTACTGCGGCCTGGACGGCTCTGTAGAAGTCCGGGAGGGTGATGATGTACAGCCAGGACAGAAAATCGGTGTAATTGGCAATGTACCTGATCTGGAGAGCGCACTGGACACACACCTGCACCTGGAAATTCAACGAAACGGTGCCTATATCGACCCCATGGAATATCTGAAATAATCTGCAAAAAAGCCCTGTCCGTCAAACTGCAACGAACAGGGCTACATAGTGATAAGGCAATACCGCACAAAGATTGTGCGACAGATGCGTCGTCAACTTTTTCGTCAGATGAAACAAAAAGCGGAGTGAATACTTGCTGTATTCACGAGCATTTTTGTGAAATATGACGGGAAATTTGCAAGCAGATGACGTACAAAGTCGCCAGACGCTCTTTGTGCGGTATTGCCATAACTTTATCTACTTAATCGTTCTTTTCTGCATTCTCCGGGAAATACCACCAGGAATGAAATCCGTACAGATACGTTCTCGCGCCCCTGGGCATCTGCGTCAGCGCGTTGAAAACGTTATAATAATCCCCGATTCCCATGGGAATAGAGGTTGCCCCCAGAATTCCTAAGAATCCCAGCTGCGGAAAAATCAGGTACAGTATAAACGGGAGAAAACCAAACAGCAGATTCGGCATCAAGCTCATGATAACAAATCGACTCTTGCTCATGTCCTCCGGGCCAACGGCAAAGAGCAGGCCGTTTTTCAGATTGGTATAAATATACGCCTCTTTCCGAAAGCAAATGGCGTGGATAAATTCATGAGGAACCATGCAGACAAGTGCCGCCACGATACCTGCCCAGTATGTATAAAAATGATCCATAATTTCCTGCATATTTCCGCGAAGAAATACAATTGCATAGAAAATCAGCATCAGCGGAACCGCCATGAGATTTAAAACCAGCCCCAGCTTTTTCATGTCATTCGCTTCTTTGAATTGCACAGCGCCTGGCTTGTGCTCCCCGTGGGGCAGATTCTCCAGATTTCCGTCGAACTTTCCCATCCACTTAATTTTTACCATAGATATCCCCCACTTAGTTATAATTGCGGAACTGCTCCGGCACGGAAGAGTCGAACATTTCCCGGATTTTATCCATGCTCCAAACCTGATAGGAAGGGCCGGTGCTGGAACTGCAATAGGGCAGACCGTGCTGTGCTGCCAGCTCTTCAGTATACATGCTGTAGGGATACAGCCGCAAATTAGACAGACGCGCATCATCATACTGTGTGATTACCGGAGAAACCTGTACATTTTCAACAGTAACCGTACCGTCTGCTTTGGCAACCAGATCAAAGTCTGCCAGTTCTCCCACCAGGTTCATATTATCGGTCTGCGCCGAAATGAAATTGCCCAGAGAGTAAAAGACAAAGCCCTGCGTGCCGTCCGGCCGGGTGAGATATTCCATGGTCTGTGCCACGTGAGGATGGGTTCCGATAATTACATCGCCGCCCCAGTTAATGATCTTTTGTGCCAGCGCCCTGACACCATCTGTTACGTTAAAGGTATCTTCTGCGCCCCAATGACAAGTGACAACAACAATATCAGCCACCTGCTTTGCGGCTGCAATCTGCTGCTGAATCACATCCTCCTGGGAAGTATAGATAATCTCCATCTCCTGATTGGCAGAAAGAGAATATCCGTTGGTATTTTCCGTATAGCTCAGAAAAGCCACGGTTTTTCCGTTGACTTCCTTGGTGCGGATGTGCTGCATGTCTACATAATCCCGGTAAACGCCGCATGCCAGAATATCCGGATATTCCTGCATCTTGCCGTCCCAATAATCCATGCATGCAGACAGGCCGCTTTCGCCCTTGTCCAATACGTGGTTGTTGCACATGGTGATTACATTAAAGCCCATGCCGACCACAGCATCTCCCAGTTCTACAGGAGAGTTAAAGTTAAAATTGGAGCCGGAGATTTCAAAGCCATCTCCGCAGATCAGGGTTTCCTGATTGATAATATTCAGATCGCCGTCAATCAGCGGCTTAACATTCTCATAGCAATAGTCGAAATTATAGCCTGTCCCATCTGTGGAATGCGCCTGTGCGCTCTGGTAAACAAACTGCTGTACCAGATTATCGCCCACTGCTACCACATTGATGGTGGTATCACCGCTGGCATCTGCGGCTTCCCCGGCTTCTGTATTTTCTCCTGCGGAATCCGCTTCCGGTGCGCTGTTCCCTGCATTGTCTGCACTGTCCTGTGCGGCCGGTGCATTCGCCGGAACTGCCGCTTCATCATTGATTTGATTGGTATTGCTGCATCCGGCAGCGGCACAGAGCATAACCGCGCTGAGTGCTGCTGTAAAAAGCTGCTTTGCAGTCAGATTTTTTATCATCATTTTTTTCATAAGTACATCCTTTCTGAAAATCCTGCGCCATTCTCCTCATTTTCGACACAGATCTGATTTATTATAGCACATTCTTTTGAAAAAAGCAAATGCTTTTGCATCATTTTACAAATCAGAGGCATACTAGAGTGTGCTAAAAAGTCCCCGGAAAGGAAATGAAACAATGGCATATGATCAAACTGAATTCTTGCTGACGCAGCCCCTACAGTCAACGCTTTCGGAAAATCTCGCCAGAATCCGAAAGATTGCAGAAGGTTCCTCTGACCTATTGGTCAACGAGTTCCTGCTCAGCGGTCTCCCGGCAGCGCTGCTTTGCTGCGAGGGCATGCTGTCCACAGCAATGATCACCGAATTGATTCTCAATCCCATTACCCAAATCCAACTGCCTAACCCGAACGGTATGCAGGTGTTGGATTTCATACAGAATCGGCAGCTTTATTCCATTGACCGCGCAGAGGCGGATACCTATGCAAAGCTATTCCGGTTTTTGAACTCCGGATTCGCCGTACTGGTTGTTGACGGCGCAGCAAAGGCGCTGGTATTCGGCATACAGGGCTATGACAAACGCTCTGTCAGTGAACCCTCCGGCGAAAACAACGTGATGGGAGCAAAGGATGGATTTATTGAAGTAGTGCGGGTCAATATGTCCCTACTGCGGCGGCGCATGAAAACACCGCAGCTCAAGCTGGAACTGTTTGTCAAAGGTACCAAAAGCCAGACCGATCTTTGTCTGTGCTACATGGCTGACCGGGTTCCAAAGCAGCTGATCCGGCAGATCAAAGACCGCCTGGACAGGATGGAACTGGAAACCATTCTCTCCTCCGGCTATGTGCAGCCGTTTCTAGAGAATCGCCGCCGGTGTTTCTTTGATGCAGTGGGTGCCACCCAGCGGCCGGATGTGCTCTGCGCTAAACTTTTAGAGGGGCGCGTAGGTTTGCTCATTGACGGGACACCGTTTGCGCTGGTGATTCCCAAGCTGTTCTGCGAAAATTTTCAGACCATGGATGACTATTGTTTTCGCCCGGCCTATGCAACGCTGATTCGCTGGATTAAATACGCAGCCTTTTTGATTGCAACCCTGCTTCCGGCTCTCTATCTGGCAATTGCTCTCCATCACCCGGAGCTGCTCAATCACACCTTGCTTTTAATCCTGGCAGAAGCGGAAGAAAATGCCCCGATTTCTCTCACCGCCGAAGCCATCGGCGTTCTGCTTGTCTACGAAATCATTCGGGAAGCCGGTCTGCGTCTGCCAAAAGCCGTGGGCGGCGCTGTCAGTATTGTGGCCGGTCTGATTATCGGAGACGCAGCAGTTTCCTCAGGCCTGATCAGCACGCCAATGCTCACCGTAACGGCAATTGCAGTAATTGCAGGCTTTGTAATTCCAGACCTGGCGCAAAATATCACCCTTCTGCGGCTGGCATTTCTTCTGGCCGGCGGATTCTGGGGAATCTTTGGCATCAGTCTGCTGGGATCTGTGGTACTGTTCCACCTGTGTTCCGGTGAAATCTGTGGCTTTCCCATTATGGCGCCGTTTTCCCCCTTCTACCCCAAAGGCTTGCGCGATACGCTCACCCGCGTCAGCTTTCGAAAGATGCAGTCCGGGAATTTTACTGTGGAGGATTATCATGAATAGATTACGTTCCGGTCAGCTTTTTGTCATGCTGTTTCTGAGTGCGGCATTTTCTCTCTTGTGCCAAACCGTGCCCTTTACCCTGGAAAGTTTTTTCGGTGCAATTCTCGGCTGCGCGTTCCAGCTTCTTCTGTGTCTGCCCATGCTGATGCTGTTTCAGGCCGGATTTTCTTTTTCCGCCTATGCCAAAAAGCATCTGGTTCTCCCCCTGCTGTTTTTTGGCTATCTCATTTTACGGGGCTGTGTTTCTTTCACCCTGCTGCAAGAAACCGCCGCAGACCTGAATCTCCCCTTTTCCGGGAGATTCCTGGGGGCCGCCTGCATTGCGCTCATCTGTGTTTACACCGCATCATTAGGCATCCATGCTCTGGCGCGAAGCAGTACGATTGTCTTTGCAATCCTTCTGTTTACCCTGGCAGTTCTGCTTTTGGGTAGTGTCGCACAGGCAGAGCCGCAAAATCTGGCGTTCTCGCCTAAGGATAGCATTTGGGACGGCTTTGTCCACAGCATGGCATATGGGGACGAAGTTGTTCTCCTGTTTCTTCTGCTGGAATGCGTCAAGGAAAATCGGTGGCGCTGCTGTGTGCAGATTTTCTCCGGAAAGGTGCTTTTGTCCGGTTTCCTGACCATTGTAGGCATGGCCGTACTGGGCAGCCGCATGGCACAGGCCGAGCATCCGTTTTTCGCAGCGGCATCCATTTCACAGCCGTTTCGTTCCCAGCGCGCAGATGCTCTGTACCTTCTGGTATTTGTCATGCTGTGTGTATTCCGCATCACCATTTACACGGTTCTTGCAGCGCATCTGCTCCAACTGCGCTTCCCGAAGCTACGCTATGCCAGCACAATCTGTCTGATTCTCATGCTGGGATGCACTGCAATTCCCGGTATCTTTGCGTATTCGGCCGTATGGAATCCTATCTTTCTCACTGCGGCGGCAATTCTGATTCCATCCGGATTTTTGCTGTGCCGCCGAAACGGAGGTGCTGCTGCATGAAATCTGCCTGTTTCAAAATTTTACTTTTCCTACTGCCGCTTCCGATTCTCACAGGATGCAGCGCCATTCAGGTACGCGACCGCACCTATGTACAGGCGCTGGAACTGCACCACGCTGCATCGCCGCAGGTTTCCCTTCACGACTTTTCACACGAGACGGAAATTGCATCCGGAAACGGAAACACCATTGACGAGGCGCTGACCAACGCCGGCATTGCAACCGGAAAGGAACTTTTCCTCGGCCATTTGGAACTACTCACCTATGCAAATCCAGCTTTTACGGTTCAGCTGGATGATCTGATGCATGATTACCGCCTTTCCCCTTCCTGCCAGGTCGTAGGGCTGTCTGAGAATGCTTCCTTTTCTGATACAGATACCACTGCTTTTACCAGCCAGCTCCGGCAGGAAATGCAGCAGGGCAAACTCCCGGAGACAAACCTGTTCACCATTCTTCGGGAAATGGACGGCTCTGCCGAGACCGCTTTCTTTCCAATCTGGACGGAGGAGGGATTTTCCGGCGCTGTGGGAACTGACACTTCCTGGACGACCCTTTCCGCAGACGCTTCGGCCGGTCTCTGCTGGCTGCGAGGTGACAATTTTCCGGAGAAAATAGCAGAAAATCAAGATACTGTCTTTTCTGTACAAAGCGCCCGTACACAGTTTTCCGTACAGATGCAGGACGAAATTCCCCTTGTGACAATCAAAATTCGCATTACTGGACAGGGGGATTTTTCCTCCGCTGCCGCCGTTATCGAAGGACAATGTGAAAGCGCACTTGAGGAAACCTTGCGCGCATCTGGCGCAGATGTCATAGATCTGGAGGAAATCCTCTGGAGCCAATGCTATTCCTATATGGCACAAACCGACTGGCGCACCGCAGCGAAATCCGTACAATTCTGCTTTCAGATCAAGCAAAAATAATTTTTGGAAAAAGGCTTGACAAATACCCTGTAGGGGTATATAATAAAAATACCCCTACAGGGTATCTCACCGATATGTTCTTTGAAAACAGAACGTACCAAATCTGAAAGAAAGGCTTTTCCCACAGCTGTCTTATGGGAAATTAGGTGTTTGTTATGGTTAAAACTGTTTTGAAAATCGATGGCATGATGTGCAGCATGTGTGAATCACACATGAATGATCTGATCCGCAACCACTGCAAAGTGAAAAAGGTCAGTTCCTCCGCCGGAAAGGGCGAAACTGTTGTCATTAGTGAAAATGAACTGGATCTGGCAATGCTGGAAAAGGAAATCGAAGGCATTGGCTATCATCTGCTTTCCAGCCATGCAGAACCTTATGTGAAAAAAGGACTCTTTTCCTTTGGAAAATAAGCGGTAACGTGAGACGCAATGCCTGACATTTCACATTTGCGAAAACATTTTCGAAAAGCAAAAAGGACGCTCTCCAAATGGAGAACGTCCTTTTTTATCGATTCGCCTTTCCAATGGAAACGCGTTTCATAAAATTCGTTGCTTATTCAGCAGCCTTGATGCGAGCTTCCAGCTTATCCAGCTGTTCGTACAGAGCAGCCGGGATGTTGCCGCCCTTTGCCTTGATGTCTTCATCATAATATCTGCGCATCTCGGTGATTTCAGCTTCCCACTTGTCCATATCCAGCTTCAGCAGATCTGCGATATCGTCAGAAGTGAACTGCTTGCCCTCATATACCAGACCGTCAACGTTGATGTCCTCAGCCTTCGGCTCGAAACCGATCGGAGTTTCAACAGCGTCTACAGTACCTTCGCAACGCTTGATGATCCAGTCCAGAACACGCATGTTGTCACCAAAGCCCGGCCACAGGAAGTTGCCTTCATCATCTGTCTTGAACCAGTTTACGTTGAAGATCTTCGGAGCCTTGTCGCCCAGCTTTTCGCCCATTTCCAGCCAGTGTGCCCAGTAGTCACCAACATTGTAACCAATGAACGGCTTCATAGCCATCGGGTCGTGACGCAGAACGCCGACTGCACCAGTAGCAGCTGCTGTTGTTTCAGAAGAAACAGCAGAACCCATATAAGTGCCGTGTGTCCAGTCGAAGGACTGATATACCAGCGGAGTGGTGGATGCACGACGGCCGCCGAAGATGATAGCGGAAATCGGTACACCTTCCGGATTGTTGAATTCCGGAGACAGGCACGGGCAGTTCTTTGCCGGAGAGGTAAATCTGGAGTTCGGGTGAGCCAGCTTACCGCCTTCAGCAATGAATTCCGGACCATTTACCTTCTTGCCAGTCCACTCAGTTGCATCAACCGGCGGATTCTTATCCAGCTTTTCCCACCAAACAGTGTTGTCTGCATTGTTCAGAGCAACGTTGGTGAAGATGGTGCCAGACTTGGTGCAAGCCAAAGCATTCGGGTTGGAGTGGTCATTGGTACCCGGAGCAACGCCGAAGAAGCCGTTTTCCGGATTGATTGCGTACAGTCTGCCATCCTTGCCCGGCTTCATCCAAGCGATATCATCGCCGACTGTGAATACCTTGTAGCCATCCTTCTTATAGCCTTCCGGCGGAATCAGCATAGCCAGATTGGTCTTGCCGCAGGCAGACGGGAATGCAGCTGTGATATACTTTGTTTCGCCGTTGGGCTTCTGAACGCCCAGGATCAGCATATGCTCAGCCATCCATCCTTCGTTCTTACCCTGGAAGGAAGCGATACGCAGAGCGAAGCACTTCTTGCCCAGCAGAACGTTGCCGCCGTAAGCAGAATTGATGGACCAGATTGTATTTTCTTCCGGGAACTGTACGATATAACGATTTTCCGGATCTACATCTGCCTTGGAGTGCAGGCCGCGAACGAAGTCATTAGAGGTCTCACCCAAGTTCTCAAATGCCTGAACGCCCATACGAGTCATGATGTTCATGTTCAGAACAACATAGATGGAGTCAGTCAGCTCAACGCCAACCTTAGCCAGCGGAGAACCGATCGGACCCATGGAGTACGGAATGACGTACATGGTTCTGCCCTTCATTACGCCGTCATACAGCGGAATGAGCTTTGCCTTCATTTCTTCCGGATCCATCCAGTTGTTGGTCGGGCCTGCGCCTTCCTTTGTCTTTGTACAAATAAAGGTACGGTCTTCTACACGAGCAACGTCGTTCGGGAGTGTGCGGTGATATAAACAGCCCGGCAGCTTGTCCGGATTCAGCTTGTACATCTTGTCATGATTGCCTTCCGGCAGAGAAGTTACTTCTTCTGTCAGTGCATCCAGCTGTTCCTTAGAGCCGTCGATCCAGACAACCTTGTCCGGCTTTGTGAGTGCAACCATTTCGTCAACCCACTGCAGCACATTTTTATTGTTTGTCAATGCCATTGGTACTACCTCCTGATATTTTGCAGTTTTCTCAGCCTGCTTTTTCTGGAACATTCTTCAAAATGTCCCATCACAATTTATTATACCCAAATTCCTGTGCCGTGTCAAGCGGTTTCGAAAAAAAACGCAGTAATATTCAAACTGTGTTCATGAATCGGAGCCATTTGTATTTTTAACACGGACAGTTTCTGCAAAACTGTTGCATAGGCCGGATTTTTTGGGGAACTAATTGGTTTAAACCGTTCGCCTGCTCTGTTCGCCCCATGCAGTCAGTTCCATGGTTGCGCTGGCATTCAGGCTGGAATCTGCCCGAATTCCGGCTTCAAACGCGTAAGAACCAGCGCAGGCAATCATTGCGCCGTTATCTCCGCAAAGCGACAGAGGCGGCATATAGAGGGTATAGCCCCGTTTTTCACAGGCTTTCTGCAAAGAAGCCCGGACACCGCTGTTCGCGGAAACGCCGCCTGCCACAGCAATGGTGGTATAGCCATGCTCTCTGGCTGCGCGCATGGTGTGCTCTGTCAGGACTTCTGCAATGGTTGCCTGCACCGATGCCGCCAGATCCTCTGTACAGACCGGTGTCCCCTTCTGGCTGGCATTGTGCAGAAGATTGACCACCGCAGTTTTCAGGCCGGAAAAGCTGAAATCATAGGCATTATCTGCAATCTTCGGTTTCGGCAGAGGGAAGGCATCCGGATTGCCGGATTTGGACGCTTTGTCCAGATGAATGCCGCCGGGATAGGGATAGCCCATGGCACGGGCACATTTGTCAAAGCATTCCCCTGCCGCATCATCCCTGGTGCGGCCCAGAATCCGGAACGTGGTATGACTCAGTACCTCTACCAGATGGCTGTGGCCGCCGCTGACCACCAGGCAAAGATACGGCGGCTTTAGTTCCGGATGGGCAATATAGTTGGATGCAATGTGCCCGGCCAGATGATGCGTCGGTACCAGGGGCTTTCCGGAAGCCAGCGCCAGTCCCTTGGCAAAGTTTACCCCTACCAGCAGTGCGCCGATGAGTCCGGGGTACGCCGTCACCGCAATACCGTCCAGTTCCGCCAGCGTCACGCCGGCGTCATCCAGTGCCTTCTGCACCACCGGCAAAACGTTTTCACAATGCCGTCGGGAGGCAATCTCCGGCACAACACCGCCGTACAGTTTATGTTCTTCTACCTGAGAGGAAACTACGTTGGAAAGAATCTCCGTGTGATCTCTTGCCACACTTGCCGCAGTTTCATCGCAGGAACTTTCAATTCCTAATATCAGCATAGCTGCATCTCCATTTCTATGAACTTTATCACAATACCGCAAAGCCATCGCATGTACTTTATCCGGTATTTTGTTTTTTCCGATTCTGCATTGTATAAGGATAAAGCGGATTTAGCACAAGTCATTTGCCTCTCGTGTCATCAGCACAGCACCCTCCTCCGGATTGTGGTAATACCGTTTCCGAAAGCCCACCTGCTGATAGCCTTCGGATTGGTACAGCGCAATGGCGATGGCGTTGGACTCCCGCACTTCCAGCCAGAATTCCTGCTCCGGGAATTGCTGGTGCGCCCATTGCAGAAGCATTCTGCCAATACCCCGGTGTCTGTAGTTCGGATGCACTGCGATGTCGTCCAGATTCACTGCATCCCCCGTATGCGACACCACAACATAGCCGCAGACGGTTTCTCCGTCCACCGCGCACCAGATCCGGTTATAGCAGCAGTCCATCGTCTGCCGGAACAGATTTTCCGACCAGGGATCCGGGAATGACAGCGCCGCAATTTCGGCAACCACCGGAAGCCACGCTTCTTTTAACGGAACAAGATTAACCCTTTGCTGCATACCAGCTCTCCCCCATGCTCACATCTGCCGTCAGCGGCACAGGAAATTCAGCCTGCTGCTGCTCCGGCAGTGTATTTTGAATCACGTGCTGCATTTCTTCTCCCAGCACTCTTGCGGCCTGCATGGCGTGCGCCTGAGGCACTTCTACAATCAGTTCATCGTGAACCTGCAAAATCAACCGGGCATCCGGTACATCCTTTTGAAGCCGTTCATACACATGAATCATTGCCAGCTTGATGATATCCGCTGCCGTCCCCTGAATCGGAGTGTTCATAGCAATGCGCTTTCCGGCAGCCTGCACCATTTTATTGGAAGCCAGCAGCTCCGGCACCGGCCGCCGCCGCTTGAAATATGTGGTAACATAGCCGTTGATCTTTGCCCGTTCAATAATGCCTTCCATAAATGCATCTACGCTGGGAAACTGGTTCTTATAGTTCCGGATATAGCGGTTGGCCTCCTGCACGGAAACGTGAATATCCTGCGACAGCGAATAGGCGCCCATGCCGTACAGAATGCCGAAATTCACCGCCTTGGCCGCGCTCCGCATTTCCGGAGAGACCATCTCCCTTGGCATGCCAAACACCTGCGCAGCCGTTGCGGCATGAATATCCGCGCCGCTCAAAAAGGCCTCCTGCATCTGTTTGTCTCCGCTGAGGTTGGCCAGCAGCCGCAGTTCAATCTGGCTGTAGTCCGCATCCAGCAGAACGCATCCTTCCTTTGCCACAAAGAACTTTCGCATATTCCGTCCCAGTTCCGTCCGCACCGGAATATTCTGGAGATTGGGTTCCGTGGAGGAAATGCGCCCTGTCCGGGTTTCCGTCTGTTTGAAAACAGAGTGGATACGTCCGTCTGCTCCCACTGTTTTCAAAAGGCCGTCTACATAGGTGGATTTCAGCTTGGCATACTGCCGCCATTTCAGCACATAAGACACAATGGGAAATTCACCGCTGAGTTTTTCCAGAATCTCCGCATTGGTGGAATAGCCGGTCTTGGTCTTTTTCCCGTGGGGCAGCTGCATTTCCTCAAACAGGACATTGCCTAGCTGCTTCGGAGAGCCGATATTAAACGGATGGCCGGCTTCATCGTAGATCATCTGCTGCATTTCTTCTATTTGTTCTGTCAGATACACGCCAAAATCCTGAACGCCCTGCTGATCAATGGCGATTCCGGTATGCTCCATTGCGGCCAGCACTACAGTCAGCTGTTCCTCTGCATGCAGGAGCGCAGTCATTTCCTGATCGTCTACCCGTTTTTTCATCGCCTCATACAACGCCGGAAGCGCCGCCAGATCCGCATGCACGCCCTGGCTCTTTTCAAACGGCACATGATAGGTCACACACAGGTGCTCAATTTCATAGGAAGAAGTGGTAGAATTTAGCAGATACGCCGCAATTTCCGCATCACTTGCAGAAGGCGTGCTGCTGTCCGGTGTCACCCCGGCAGACAGCAGAAACCGATACTGGGGTTTTGCTGCAAAGGAAATCCGCGGCTGCTGAAACAGAATCTTGCACAGAGCCGGATCTTCTGTACAGTAAACCGTTTCCGGATCTGAATCCGGATAATATGCCCGTGCCTGCTTGCCGTCAAACAGCACTGCCGGCAGCGCTTTCCCGTCCGGTTTTCTTGCTTCCAAGATTTCTACTGTCAGGGGCTTCTCTTCCAGGGAAGGCAGCGGCCTTTCCGTTTGTTCCGGCGCATCTGCTTCCGCAGAACGGGCATCTCCTGCATCAGAAAGTTTCAGCTTGTCCAAAAGTTTTACCATTTCCAGTTCCAGCAGCAGGGATTTGACTGCGCTGGTCTGCACCGGCTTCGGCAGGTAAGCTTTTGTTTCTGTGGCAATGGGCACATCGGTAACAATGGTAGCCAGCCATTTGCTCTGCTTTGCCGCCTCTGCACCGTTCACCAGCTTAGTGTATACGCCCTTTGTCAGACCGGCTTCATCCAGGTGGGCATAAAGATTTTCTACCGTGTTCCACTCCTGAATCAGCTTTGAAGCAGTCTTCTGCCCGATACCGGCCACGCCGGAAATGTTGTCGGAGCTGTCCCCCATCAGGGCTTTCAGATCAATCAGAGACAGGGGCGAAAAACCGTACTCCTCCTGAAACCGCTCTGGTGTAAACGGAATCGTCTCCTTATTGGTTGCCAGCCGCACAGTCACATAGTCATTGACCAACTGCAAGCTGTCCCGGTCTCCGGTGAGAATCACACAGGTATCCTTCTGTGCAGTGCAGGCTGCCGCCAATGTGCCCAGAATATCGTCTGCCTCATAGCCCTCACAGGTTACAACTGAAACGCCCAGCAGCGTCAGCAACTGCTTGAGATATGGCATCTGCATTGCCAGTTCCTCCGGCATGCCCTTTCGATTGGCCTTATAGGTTTCAACGGCTTTATGCCGGAACGTCGGCTGACGCAAATCAAATGCCACAACAATGGCATCCGGCTTCACCTCCGATACATTTTTCAAATATATATTCATAAAGCCAAAAATCGCATGGGTAAAAATGCCCTTTGTATTGCTCAGAGGACGGATTCCATAATACGCACGGTTAATGATGCTGTTTCCGTCAATCGCCAGTAATTTCATAAATTCCTCCTGTGGAATGCAGCTGCGCAAAGGCAAAAGCGGCTCTCCTGTTTATATGTTTTTAGTATAGCACATTTCCTGAAAAATGTACAGTTCTTTTTTAAGAAGTCCATTTCATAGAAAGAATCCAACTTCTTTTCGGCAAACTTTGAAACTAGCTTCTGAAAATTCTCCCGGTGCGCGTTCATTCTGCGCCAAAAGAAATACAGTTTACTTTTTCCGGCAGACATGGTATAATAGGACAGAGATTTCAAATGATCGACCAAAGGAGAATTTTCATGGAAAAACAACAGACGGCATTTACGCTCGGCAGCGTTACCTTTCCCAAGACGGCAATCCTGGCACCTATGGCAGGCGTGGCAGACCGTGCGTACCGGCTTCTGTGCCGCAGCTTCGGCGCAGCCGGAACTGTAAGTGAAATGGTTTCTGTCAAGGGTCTTTGCTATGGAGACAAGGGCTCCGGTGAATTGTGCACCATCACAGAGCCGGAACGTCCCATGGGCATCCAGCTGTTTGGCAGCGAACCGGAATTCATGGCCAGAGCCGCCGCACTGGTACAGCAGTATGCGCCGGACTGGATTGACATTAACATGGGCTGCCCGGTGCATAAAGTGGTTGCTACCGGTGCCGGGAGTGCCCTGATGCGGGATATCCCCCTGGCGCAGGAAATTGTCCGGGCGGCCGTCCGGGAAAGCAGCGTTCCGGTTACTGTAAAATTCCGGCTGGGATGGGAGGAAACCAGCAGAAACGCCGTCCCCTTTGCAAAGGCTATGGAAGAGGCCGGCGCAGCAGCTATCACAGTTCACGGCAGAACAAAGGCACAGCTCTACAGCGGAAAGGCTGACTGGAACGCCATCCGGGAGGTAAAACAGGCGGTGCATATTCCCGTAATCGGAAACGGCGATGTGCAGACTGCCGCGGACTGTCTAGCCATGTATGCGCAAACCGGATGTGATCTGGTAATGGCCGGACGGGGTACGTATGGAAATCCCTTTCTCTTCCGGGAAATCAACTGTGCCATGCAGGGAAAAACTGCTGCACCACCATCGCTGGAAGAACGCATGGAAACCATGCTCCGCCATGTCCGCCTGATTTTGGAATGCAATCCCCAGAAACCGCCGGAAATCGCAATCCGGGATGCCCGAAAACACGCGGCCTGGTACATGACCGGATTATACGGCGCAGCACAGTTTCGGGCAAGGTGCTATCACCTGGATTCCTATGACGCAGCCCAGCAGCTGGCCGAGGACTTTTTGCAGCTGCAAAAACAGCATGCAGCAGATTAAGTGTCAGCGGCGCATAATATGGAAAACGAGCGGAAGAATATTCATGGATTCTTCCGCCTTTTCTAACTTGACAAATACCCCTTGGGGGTATATAATATACCTATGGAGGGTATATTGGCTGCTCTCCCCATTCCCGAAAAAGAAAGGAACCTGTATTATGGAAACAGAAGAAAAAGAATGTCCCTGCTGTCACAAGACAAAGGAACGATCGCAGGAAGAATATACCAAACTCATTCACCGTCTGAACCGGATTGAAGGACAGATCCGCGGAATCCGCGGCATGGTGGAAAAAAGCGCCTATTGTCCGGACATTCTCGTCCAGGTAGCGGCTGTAAACGCTGCTCTGAACGCCTTTAACAAGGAACTGCTGGCAAATCACATCCGCACCTGTGTGGCTGAGGATATCCGCGCCGGAAAAGACGAGGTAATTGATGAACTGGTTGCTACCCTGCAAAAATTGATGAAATAGGAAGGTTTTTACTGTATGGAACAATATCTTGTCACAGGCATGAGCTGTGCCGCGTGCAGTGCGAGAGTGGAAAAAGCCGTTTCCAAGGTGAAAGGCGTAACCAGCTGCTCCGTGAGCCTGCTCACAAACTCCATGGGAGTCGAAGGCACGGCTTCTCCGGAAGCCATCATTCAGGCGGTACAGCAGGCCGGTTACGGCGCATCCAAAAAAGGCGCAGAATCCACACCGGCTGCCGGCTCTGACAGTGACGCTCTGGCCGACCACGAAACACCGGTACTGCGAAAGCGCTTGATCGCTTCTGTAGGATTCCTGGCGGTGCTCATGTATCTTTCAATGGGACATATGATGTGGAACTGGCCGCTTCCGTCTTTTTTCAATGGCAATCACATTGCCATGGGACTGGTACAGATGCTCCTGACCATTATCATTATGGTGATTAACCGCAAGTTCTTCGTCAGCGGTTTTCAGAGCCTGCTCCATCGCTCGCCGAATATGGACACCCTGGTTGCGCTGGGTTCCGGCGCTGCCTTTGTGTACAGTACCTACGCTCTGTTTGCTATGACAGATGCACAGGTAAAAGGCGACATGGACACAGTCATGCACTATATGCACGAGTTCTATTTTGAATCGGCGGCAATGATTCTCACCCTGATTACGGTGGGAAAGATGCTGGAAGCACACTCGAAGGGAAAGACCACCAGTGCACTGAAAGGCCTTATGAATCTTTCTCCTAAAACTGCTGTGCTCCTGCGGAACGGCGCGGAAGTAACTGTGCCCATTGAGCAGGTACACAAGGGAGATATCTTTGTTGTTCGTCCCGGAGAGAGCATTCCGGTAGACGGAGTGATTCTGGACGGCACCAGCGCCATAAACGAATCCGCTCTTACCGGAGAGAGCATTCCGGTAGACAAGAGCCAGGGCGACAGTGTTTCTGCCGCTACCATCAACCAATCCGGCTTCCTGCGGTGCGAGGCAACCCGTGTGGGAGAAGACACTACGCTGTCCCAGATCATCCGCATGGTTAGTGACGCAGCCGCCACAAAAGCGCCGATTGCAAAGGTCGCCGACAAGGTTTCCGGCATCTTTGTTCCTGCTGTAATTGCCATCGCTATTGTTACCATTGCGGTCTGGCTTCTGGTGGGACAGAGTGTGGGCTATGCGTTGGCACGGGGCATTTCGGTTCTGGTCATCAGTTGTCCCTGCGCGCTGGGTCTGGCAACGCCGGTTGCCATTATGGTGGGAAACGGCGTTGGTGCCAAGCATGGCATTCTATTTAAAACAGCAGTTTCTCTGGAAGAAACCGGAAAGGTACAGATTGTTGCACTGGATAAAACCGGTACTATTACCTGCGGCGAACCAAAGGTAACCGATATTCTCCCCTCGGAGGGAATTACACCGGAAGCACTGCTGTCTATGGCCGTTTCTCTGGAACAAAAAAGTGAACACCCCCTGGCAAAGGCCATTTTGGAATATGGAAAGGAACAAAACCTGCAAATTGCAGAAGTCACGGAGTTCCAGGCACTCCCCGGAAACGGCCTGACCGCTGTTCTTGACGGACACACCCTGTACGGCGGAAATGCTTCCTGTATTGCGAAGGCTGCCCGGATTCCGGATGCAATGCAGGCAAAGGCACAGGAACTGGCCAACGCTGGAAAAACGCCCCTCTTTTTCAGCCGGGATGATGTCTTTCTGGGAATGATTGCCGTCGCGGATGTCCTGAAAGAAGAAAGTCCAGAGGCAATTCGACAGCTCCGGAACATGGGCATTCAGGTCGTTATGCTCACCGGCGACAACGAACAAACTGCAAAGGCCATCGGCAAACAGGCCGGTGTTGATCATGTCATTGCCGGTGTGCTTCCAGACGGAAAGGAAGCAATCATCCGAAAGCTTTCCAAGCAGGGAAAAGTGGCCATGGTCGGTGACGGCATCAACGATGCCCCGGCTCTGACCAGAGCTGATATCGGCATTGCCATTGGCGCCGGAACAGATGTGGCCATTGATGCTGCCGACATTGTACTGATGAAAAGCCGTCTCACAGATGTACCGGCTGCCATTCGTCTCAGCCGCGCCGCCCTGCGCAACATTCACGAGAATCTGTTCTGGGCATTCATTTACAATATCATTGGCATTCCCCTAGCTGCCGGTGTCTGGATTCCGCTGTTTGGCTGGAAGCTAAACCCGATGTTCGGCGCCGCTGCCATGAGTCTTTCCAGCTTCTGCGTTGTTACCAATGCACTGCGTCTGAATCTGTTCCGCATCAGCCGCGCAGACAAAGACCGGAAGCTGAAAACGGCACTTTCCAACCTGTCTCTTGCAGATTCACAGAGTTCCTCTTCCCTTGAACTGACACTGCACATCAAAGGCATGATGTGCGGACACTGTGAAGCTACCGTCAAGAATTGTCTGGAAGCCTTCCCGGAAGTGGAGGAAGCCATTGTCAGCCACGAGGCAGGCACTGCTGTTCTGAAGCTGAATGCGCAGCCGAATCTCTCCGCACTGAAAAAAGCAGTCAAAGAAAAAGGCTATCAGGTTTTGAAATAAGGTGCATGCAGAGACTGCTTTGCATTTAAACGAAACATGATCTGAAAAATCCCGGAAAGTGCCGCGGCGTTTCCGGGATTTTTTATCTTGTCACAAATACGTTTTTTCTCCGGTTAATATAGACAGAACGACAGAAAAAAGCATTCCGGAATCCATTTTCTCTTCTGTTTGTCACAAATCCCTGGTTGCAGATGGTTATGATAAACAGAACGTTCGAAGAAAGAGGTGATATCATGACGGCACAGGAAAAGCAGGAAACGCTCCGTCAGCTCTATGAGCAGTATGAACAGCCCATGTATCGGATTGCCTATGCGATTCTACATCACACCGAGCAGGCGGAAGATGCTGTGTCCGATGCATTTCTCCGGATTCTCCGAAATTTAGAAAAGTTTGAGACAATGGACGCTGTACAGACCAAATCTTATATCGTAAAAGTAATTCGCAGCACTGCCATCAATCAATATCAGAGAAACAAACTGGAGTCCGAGCGCTACACCCCGTGGGATGACAGCATCCTGGATTTGCCGGATCCGGCAGACGATCTGGAAAGACGGCTTCGCATGCAAATAGAAACGGAGGAGATCCAGCATCTGCTCCATGCGCTCAATGAGACTGACCGCAGCATTTTGCTGCTGCGCTGTCAGGAAGGGCTGTCCTTCCGGGAAATCGCACAGCGGCTCTCGATGAAAGAGGCTGCCGCACGAAAGCGATTTGAACGAGCCAGAAAGAAAATCCAAAAGCAGAAAGGAGCATCTTATTATGTCGAACAAATTGTTTCCCTATGATGATTCGGAATGGGATGCCATTGTTGCAGACGCATTCGATTCCCACGCAAAGCCACATCACTTCTCAAAACGCTATCAGGATAAAAAAGCCGCTGTTTTTCACCAATTGGAGGAATCTTCTATGAAACGGAACGCTTTTCGCATGAAAAAATCCGCAGTCACTGCCATTGTTGTGGCTGCCGCTGTGGTACTGGTACCTTCCACCGCATTTGCGGTAAACCGGATGAACGCCTATTTCCGGCAATCCGGAAACTATCAGCAGAATCTGGTAATCGGCAACAATGCCGCTTCTGACAGCACTTCTGCCCAACCCATGACATTCCAGACCGGATGGCTGCCGGAGGGCATGCAGCTCATGAATGCGGAATCCACTGCCGCAGACAGCGGTGTTCGAAAATACACCTCCGCAGATGACCAGGGACTGTCCATGTTTCTGTGGAAAATGGACAGTCATGACGCTGCCCTGGAACATAAAATCAACAACGCCCTGTCTGAAGAGACCTACACCTGCGGTGAAAATACGGTTCTCTGCGCCACAACAGATGTGACAGGGCAGGCACATCCGAACACGGCCTTTAACCGCGAAGTGTGGATTAGTTTCCCGGATTCTCCCTATGCGCTGCAAGTTTACGTTTCTGCCGGAATTTCAGAGGACGATCTGAAAAAAATCGCGGAAAACATCTCTCTCACCCCTTGTGAAACTGAAGTGGCCGATATCTGGAACAATCAGACAGACGATAACCAGATTGAAACTGACGAGTCAGAGCACACCGCATTTGACAGTGCAAAGTTCCAGGGTGCTGCGATTGGTGAAACCGTATCCAATGAAACCACCTCCGTTGTTATCAACAGCGCCACGATTCAGGACACCTTTGACGGCATTACAACAGACGGCATCGGTGCACCTATGGATTACAGCAGTTATGCAAATGCAGACGGAACCGTGGCTGACATAACACGTACCTGGTACAAGTACGGAGACGGTGTCAACACCCTGGACAGCGCAATCAAAACAGAAACCAAGGCACAGAAAATCCTGAAGCTGGATCTTACCTACACCAATCTCACACAGGAAACACAGGAAGAATGCGTCTGCCCTCGTCTGTTCTGGTTTGACGGTCAGAATGTACTCCAGTCAGAAGATATGGAAGCAAAGCATGCCGGAATCGAGTTCAGTTGGAAAGATAGCTACCGCAGAGACATCTTTGGTTCAGAGCAGAACGATATGCTTAACACAGATGACATGGCATTTAGCTTCAACACCGACCACAGCTCCCATAAAAACAATATCACCGACATGAAACCAGGTGAATCCGTAAATGTTACCCTCTATTTCATGGTAGATGCGGACAATCTGGATTCCCTCTATGTAGATGTTCTGACGATCGGATATGAAACCGGAGAAGATCTGATGAGCGGCGCACAGGCTGTTGCACTGGATCAACTCCAGGCAGCCAAATAACACCATCATCATACGATAACCTACTTTTTCTCCTTATCATACACTGTAAAAGCGCTTCGCGTTCCTTTGAACACGAGGTGCTTTTGCGATTTCTAATATTTGTTGCCGCAAATATTACATTTCAGTTACTGATCAAATTATATATTACAATTTAAACACAGTTTCAGATAAATCATTGCCTTATTATTGATTCCGTGATATAATATATATAGATTTTATTCAGAAAGGAGGAATGCTATTCTAAGGTTCCAGATCGTGTGACCGTTTTTTGCCCGGTTCCGCATTTGCCACAGAGCCGGTCTTGAAAACAACTTTCGGAAGATTCTTTTATGACACAGCGTCTGGACAGACTTTCTTTTCTGCTTTGCAAACGGACATATCAGGCAGTACCCATAAACATAAAAAAATCCCCTGCCTGTTTCGGAATACATGCAGAACAGAAGATAATTGGAGCACAATTGGCAAAACGGTCGGATCATAACCCGGCAACACCACGGCAGACCAAAGAAAAAAAGACGGCCGCTGTGCGAAAATGCTTTTTGCTGCAGAATCTCTCACCAGGATTCCGGCAAATGTTCTTTAGAGTAGGGAGAACAGAAAAGCAAAAATAACTGCTTTTTCACCAGAAAGCAGAAGGAGCCAAAAACGAGTATCCGAATAGACGAAAAGCATAGATTTCCATGCGTGCATGCGCCGCGTGGGAATCTATGCTTTTTATTGGTTTCCTGAAATTTTAGCCTTGCTCCTTTTCTGCGTCCTTCTGTTCAGCAGCCAACCCCAATCGAACCAGTCGTTTAATTTCCGTTTGCTTGGACTTTCCTTCTAAAACGGATAAAATGTCATGGTCGGTCTTTCGATTCAGCTTGAGTCCGATAAACTTCGTGTTTACCTTATCGTATTTTTGCTGCGGTGTCAACGCTATCACCTCCGTTGTCCCCAATTCCCTTCCCTATTCTACTGATTGGTCTTTCTTCCACTCTGCAGTTTCTCTTTCTATGGGATACAGAATGTGCGTTTCTCTTATCAAATCTGTTACAGAATTGCATGTAATATTTTCAAGAACCATGATTGCTGTTCTTCCCATACATTATTCCGTATTCAGATCTGAATTGATTTTATATTTATACTATATCACAAATTTAGATACATTGTCAATAGATTTCCCTTTATTTTGTATTATTGCACAATTTATGAATTTGTTAGCACATATATTCGCGTTGTTTTTGTGTAAAATGACAACAGAGGCACATTGTAAAGCAATACAATGTGCCTCTTTGAAACGATGCATTTTCTTCGCTTATCCCAGCGAAAGGACGCTGCGCTTTTTCTCCGGACTCATGTAATGCAGCATGCCGTCCTGGATGCACATGCCTTCAATAGTATCTTCATACACTTTTTCGTTGACTAAGCCGTCCAGTGCAATCCGATACAGTGCGTTACCGTAGCCAACACCGGCGCTGGTGTGATTTTCCAGGTTGGTATAATAGACATACTGTCCATCTGTGTTAATCCACCGGGTATAGTTGCAGTTCAGCTGACGGGAAGTACGGGTGCTCAGATTCATTTCATAGAGATACCGCGTGTCGCTGCCCACGCAATAGTAGGCATTGCCGCCGTAAATCAGCAAATCATAAACGCCGGAGCTTACCAGTACCTCCAGGCCTGAGCCGTCCAGATTACAGCTGCACATCTGTCGTTCATTACCCAGCAGATCAAAGTACAGCTTGTTTCCATCCAGATTCAAAAACCAGGTGTTCCCAGAAACCAGCTTTTGCAGGCCGGAGCCATCTGTTTTCACGCGGTTCAGCGCATTTTCTGTTCCAAAATAAATCCAGGAGCCGTCCACTGTGACTTCGTGCACAGCGCCGGTATACAGTACCTGATAGTCGCTTCCGTCCGTCTTGACTCTGGCGAGGCACTGGTCGCTGTCATTGGCAAAATAGAGCCACGGTCCCTGCACATTGATATACCAGATCTCCTTTTTCAGGACACAGCTGGCAGTGTTTTCCCCATTCTTTGCCTTATACAGGTATCCGTCATCGGCACGGTAATACTGATAAATTCCGTCTGATGCCAGGAAGCCGCCATTGAAGATGTTTCCGCTGGTGGTTCCGTTGGATTCGGACGAGTAATCTGCGGTATCTGCGCTGTCCTCTACCTTTTCCGGCTGATCCAGATGGTCGGCTGCTTTTACCGTTTGTGTCGCAGCTGCCTCGGCTTTGGGTGGCTTGGTTTCTGCCGGAGCGGCTTCTGTTGCCTCTTCTGTCGCCTCCTCAGAGGTGGATTCTGATGCTTCCACTGCGGATGTGGTCTTTTCCATCTGCACCACAGACGGCGCACCATCTGCGCCATTCTGTTGTTTTTGATTCCGGTGATACCAGACCAAAAGCAGCACTGCAATTGCAATTAAAATCAAAAACAGGATTTGAACGCCGATAATCCACACAGTTTTCTGATTCTTACGCTTTACCATAATCTCAGCCGCAGGCTGTTCTGGTTCCGCGGCATCCGGCTCATACTGCGCCGTGCGCGATTCCTGCCCCGGTACAAAAGGCAGCGGTGTTGGTTCTGTCTCCTGCGCATTGTTGAGCTGTCCGGATTCCAACCGTTCCCGCAGATGCTTCGGCACCTGATTGGGAAGCACATCCGGAACTGCCTCTTTTGGTTTCGACACCTTTTGTCCGCAATAGAGGCAAAAGACACTGTAATCTTCGATTTCTTTTCCGCAATTTGCACATTTCATCAGAATTTCTCTCCTTTTCTAAGAAATGCAGACGTTTACAGAGTATTCTTTCCGCAGTATTTGCAAAATTTCAGATCCGCACGGATTTCCTTTCCGCAGTGGATGCAGCGTTTCATTGCCGGTGCTGCCGACTGCACCGCCGGAGCCGGGCCGGGGGCTGAAACCGGTGTACCGCAAATGGTACAGAAGCCCTGTCCCTGTTCCAGCGGACTGCCGCATTTCCGGCAAATTTCCGTTGTTGTACAGGGGAACTGATACCCACATGAGCTGCAAAAAGGCGTTCCGTTTTTATACTGATTTCCGCAGCGAGGACAGGTCACAACGCCCTTCAAGTCCTGCACCTGCTGTTCCAGCACTTCGTTCTGCTGCTGGAGCATCCGGACATGCTGTACCAGAGTGGCCACCTGCGCCGCAGCTGTTTCCGGCGGGGCGGCACAATACTGTCGGCCGATCTCCTGGTAAAGCTCTTCGATCTGCTTTGTGTTATTCGTCAGCTGGCCGCTGATTTTGACAATTTCCGCGGTGTCTTTCATTTTGTTGGACGCATTCTGTCCAAAGTACGAAACCTTTCCAATAAATGACATAGCTAAAAACCTCCTTTTTCCCTAAACTGGATCCCTTTTTATTCCATGCCGGGCCATTCCGATTCTGACTCTTCCCAATGGTTTGCACTTTCTTCCGTCTCTGTCTGTGTTGGCGTGCGCCGCTTCACCTGGCCAGGTGTTTCTGTAGATGAAACACTGGTCTCGATTTGCTCCGGTGCTTCCCATTCTGCCGGCGTTGTGGTTTCCTCGGTGAATGCCTCTGTAGCCGTTTCCGTGGGTGCTTCCGTGAAAGCGGTATTTTCCGTGGTATTCTCTGACAATTCCACACAGGAAATCAGCTGTACGCTTTCCCCTTGAATATGGTAGAAACTATACTGATGCTGAAGATTGGAGTAAATCAGCAAGTAATAGGAACCACTGCTCTGCCAGTCTGACTGATTCTGATCCACACGCGCCAGATATGCCGCGCCCACTGGTTCAAAATCCTCATTTGTCACAGTATACGCGAAATCATCAATCGACTGAATGCGCACAAAGTCAAACCACAGTTCCTTTCCATCAGGATCGCTCAGTTTGAATTCCGGCTGACCTGCGGTATCCGACTCCGTTTCCTCTTCCCGATCCAGCTGGGCGGTTTTCGAAAAGCGCCAATCGGTCTGATAATACTGGCTGTTGGATTCACCGCCTACTGCCAATGTCTGATTTTCAGACGCTTTTACGGAAATGGTCGGCGTTTCCTTGTCTTTTTTCTCCATCAGCGCCTGATAGTCCGCAGCATCCCATTTGCCAGTGTCAGAAACCTTAGCATCCTCTGACAAATCCGAATCCGGCTCTGCCCCGTCCCGGCAGATAAGTTCATACATCCGATCCTGTATCTGCCGCATATCGGTTTCATTGACGGAAAGTTCCTGCCGGGTTCGGCACTCTTCTGTTTCCGAGAGATAGTCGCACACGTTCAAATACGTTTTTCCCGTGGATTCCGTTTCCGTACCCGGCTGTTCTGCCGGAACCGTTTCTGAGCCCTGGGTTTCCTCTGAACTGGCCGCATCCGTGTTTTCTGCCACTTCTACTTTGCTGTCCTTCTCATCCTCCTGATGATGCAGATAACGGACAACCCCGATCGAACCTGCACTCACCAGCACCAGGCAGGCAACAATGGCAGCAATACGCCACGGAAATCTCCGCCGTTTTTCCGGTTCCGAAACATACATCTGTTCCTGTTGAAAGCGTTGCGGTTCCATCTGCGGCACATAATCCTGCACCGGCGGTGTTTCCGGCATTTCATACGTTCTTAACGGTTCCTGTTCCGGCATAGATTCCGGTGTTCGGAATGTCTGCGCTTTGGGCGCATCTGTCTGCGGCTCCGGAATATCCGTCCCGGAAAGAATCGCTTCCAGCTCTGCATAGCCGTGATTGGACAGGGAAACTGTGTTGTGACTGCAATTTCTGCACTGCAAATCATTGACCGCAATTGATGCGCCGCACTTTTTACAAAACATACCTCTGTCTCCTTTTTAATCCCATCTGATCCACGGTATCGGCATCCGGTTTTTCGCCCACTCCACCGGTGTAACCGCACCGGGAGCCAGCACATTTCGTACCAACACATACGCCAGAACGCCTAACAGCAACAGAATGCAAATTCCCAGTAAAATTTCCAGTACAATTGCAACCGGACTTTGCTTTCGGGGCGGCTCTTCCGGCAAGTAGCTTTCTTTCCGCCACACTTCCTCCGGCGGCCGTTCAGGCGGCGGCATATATCTGCCTGGATCCGGCGAAACAGAACCCGATGTTGACGAAGCAGATTCCGTTCTTGTCCTGCTGCCGCCGTCTCGTTTTTCCGAAGCGCGTTCTGCAGACTTCTTTTCAGCATCCAGCTTCTTTTGTTTTTCCGCCTGTTCTGCCGCGGCAGCACGCCGCTGTTCCTCTGCTTCCAGAAAGGCTGTCCACTTTTGAGAACAGGAAGCTGTCATTCCGCAAATCTGACATTTTGCGTCTTCATCTTTATTTATGACTTCACATCTGGCACAGCGCCACATGATACAGCCCCCCTTTAATCAAAATCTGTCGGCACCTTCCACCGGCCAGACGCTGCACTGCTGTGCGTCTCCGGCTTCGGTGGCTCCGGCTTTGGTTCCGGCTTTACAGCTTCCCGATACGGTACATTCGGCGGTTCTGGACAACCCGGATCCGGCGGATCCATCTCCCTCAGCTTTTCCAGCACCTGTGCACTGGAAAGCCGTTCTTCCGGGTCACAGCGGAGCATTCCGGCGATCAGATCCTGATAGCGCTCTCCCAGAACCAGTGTTTCCCCGTTCAGGACAGCTTCACCCATGGAGCCATATTCTTCGTTTCCTTCTGCTGTCGGCATAGAACCATTTATAATCTGATGGAACAGCAGACCCAGCGCAAAGACATCGGCCTTTGGCGTGATTACAGCATCTTCCTCCAGCATCCGCAGGATGGTTTCCGGGGCATAGTAGGCACCGTCTCCCATAATCTCCTCCGGTTCCAGCTGCTCCTCTTCCCAAAAGCTTGCATCAAAGTCGATTACCTTCGCGGTAAACCAGCCCTGCACGGTTCTTTTAAACAGCAGATTGGCCGGTTTTACATCGGCGTGCACGATGCCTTCTTTGGCAAGGCTGGCAAAGGCATGGGCAAGCACCTTGAGGAGCATATGCTGTTGTTCCGGCGTTGCCTGGCTGACCTCTTCCATGGAGATAATCTCTGCATCAATGCGTTCCGTCACCAGGTAAAACTGGTTGCCGAACCGAAAAAAGTCAGAAGGCAGCACCAGATTGCCGTCAGAGCTGCGGATAATCCGCCAATAGATCTTCTGCTTTGCCTGAAACCATTCATTGCACTCCCGGACACGCTGTGTCCGCTGGCGCTCTGAAATATCGGCGTCTTCTTTCGGGAATTTCGGAGAGAGAAACTCTTTCAGGAAAAATTCCCGTTGAAATTTCCGGCAAAAACCCCATTTACAAAATCCACCGCCGTTTGTGGTCAGCGGCTGTTCTACCCAATAACCATTCACCTGATACGGCTGAAACGGTGCTTCTTTTTTTGTCGTATTGCTTACTTTAATTTTTAGCTCTGACATCTTCCATCCCACCTATAATAGGAGCGCTTATAGTCCTCCCACAATTTTTTCAGTGTCTCATAGTCTGCCTTATCACTGGGAATCACATACGTATTTGTCAGCGCGGTAAAGCGATTGTAGAAATAATTTTTTACCTGAGTAAAATCGGCAAAGCCAAAACAGGAAATCGCCAGTGTAAAATCATCCCCTGCCTTCCGGCGCAGCAAAGCGTTCATGCCCTCTTCCCACTCTTCCGGCACATTAGCCTGCCGCAGTGTTGCCAGCAAGGCCGCCTCGAAGTTCATCGGGGTTTCAAAATAGGAAAAGCCGCCGTCCGTTGCCGTAATCACCACAGACGGAAGATTCAGGCGCACCTGCCGCACGTGCACTTCAAACGAAACATCCGCGTTAATCGTATTGACCAGGCGGCCGTCCTGCTTTAGGTTTTCCAGTGCGTCCGCATCCGAGTCTATATCATCCCGTGTCACCTGAGAAAGGCCGTACTGATCCAGAATATAGCCTCTGGAATCCCCTGCCCACAGGAATTCGCACAAAATGGTGTTGTTTGTTTCCGGACGGATTGCCGCAATTGCCGCTGTGGTAGGAAAGCTCCGGCTAAGGCTGCCGCGGATGGTAATTCCCCCGTTTTCCGTATAGGCATTCTTCAGCTTTTTGAAATCCTCTGCCAGTTCGCGCTGCAATGCCGGGCCGTCCTCTGCCAGAAACCGCAGTTTTCCCTCGTGCATAAAGCGGTCGGTTGTCATGCCGGCAGCCCGGGAGGCTGCCCATGCACCAGTGTGCCCGTGGAGCTGCGCATACGTTCTGGCCCCCAGGCCGCCGCATCCGTCAAACACACCCTGATAATAAAACTGATCCTCCACGCAGCCAGTGGTATAGCTGTCCTCGCCGCAGTTTTCCGTCACTTCGCCTTTCATGACAAAAAACGGAGAACCTAGATTTCGCACATCCATCTTGTTCCTCTACTTTCCTTATACCGAGTGTACGATTGTGTTCAGGATTTCCTGATAATCGGCTTCCCGCAGGCCGGCGCCGGCCTCAGACGGATAGTGAATAACGCCGTCCCATTCCTCTACAATATCGCTCCAGCCCGGCTGGTTCGGGGTGTAGAGCACCAGACGCTTTGCTGAATGGTTCATGTAGGGCTGGTTCTGCTTGTCGCCCCACCATTCAGACAGTTCCTGGAAGTTCTTCGCCATGCTCCGGGGGTAGTTCGGTGCAGAAGCGCCAAAGCCCAGCGGATGGGTGGACGCATCCGACCAAACCACGATCAGCTGGCGGCGGCGTGTGCCCTCTGTATTCCACTTCGAACGAATGGCAAATGCCAGGGCTTCCAGGCCGTCTTCCGGCTCGTCACCGCCGCCGAAGGCTTCGATCGACTGCACGGTATCACTGAACGCCTGGGATTCCCGGGGCAGTTCAAAGAAATCGGTATTCAGCATTGCGTCTTCCCGATCTGCCAGATAATCCCGGAATGCAATAATCTTAATCCGCAGCGAGCTGATTTCCTTGTTATTGGCGCGCATTGCGGCGGTAACATCATCATAAAAATGCAGTGCATTGTCCTTTACGATGTTAATGACGTTGTCCATGCTTCCGGTTGCGTCAATGCAAAAAACGATATCTACGTTATAAGTCAATTTGAAATTGCTGGCCATTTTGGTTTCCTCCGATCAAAATATTCCTGCTGCATCGGATTGGATGCAGATTTTTTCGTTTGCATCAGAATTGCTCTGACACCCTTTGTTATTTGAAAAAACTGCCGTTTCTGGGAAAGAACACAGCAGTTATTTTCAGCTTTAGAAAAAATAGAGCCGTTTGTTTGAAAAAGCTCCTGCATGTGCTATCTTGCAATTACGAGAAGCACATACGATTATACGTCAAAGTCGCTGGCCGACTTAAAGTTGCGCTTTGCCTGTTCTACCGCAGGAGAAACCGGACGCGGATCTGGACGAAGCTCTACACGATTCACCAGCTTGCCAGATTCCATCTGCTTTTCCGCATGATATCCGTAAAGGTCGCTATGCACAGCAGATTCTTCTCCTACTCGATAGCCACACACGCTGCAAAAACCGGCATTGATAATGCCGCCGCACCGCGGGCAGCGATCCAGGTTCTGATCCAGTACAGCGGAACAATTGGGACAGAAGGCTGCATCTGCCTCCACATAGGAATTGCAGTTGGGGCAGACTTTAAATGCCGGCTTCGGTTCTTCTTCCGGCACTGGCGGTGCTACTGGTGCACTGCCTGACAGATTGTAACCGCAGGACGTGCAGAAAGCTGCATCCGGTTCCAGAACAGCGCCGCAGCCCGGGCAGGTATTCTGATTCAGAATCGTGGTATCTTCATAGCGCGGCGTTGGAGACGGTGCCGGTGCGCTCACCGGGGTGCCGCAGGATGTGCAGAACGCGCAGTCCGGTTCCAGCGGCGCACCGCATACCGGGCAGGTATTCTGATTCAGAATCGTGGTATCTTCATAGCGCGGCGTTGGAGACGGTGCCGGTGCGCTCACCGGGGTGCCGCA
>OLOH01000196.1_pt1 | contig 51015 bp, 36 predicted proteins | sample 1673221 | NCBI WGS metagenome assembly OLOH01 (sample SAMEA3136767, study PRJEB25190) | human gut metagenome
ACCTGCCCGTCGTCGTGGACCCCAGCCACGCCTGCGGCCACGCATGGATGGTGCCGGATCTGGCAAAGGCCGCTGTTGCTGCCGGTGCCGACGGCCTGATGATCGAGGTGCACAACAACCCCAAGGCCGCGCTCTGCGACGGCGCGCAGTCACTCGACCCGGCGCAGTTTGACGCGCTGATGACCGACGTGAAGTGCCGCGTCGCGTTTGAGGAAAAGACGCTGCTGTAACGCGCAAAAAAAGAGCCGTATCGTTTTGCCCAAAATCAGGAGGGCGGCGATACGGTCATTTTCTTGTCTTCAAAGGGGCATGAATTTGGGGAAACCTCACGCGCGGCTGTGCCCTGCGGGCGCACGCCAAAACTGGGCGGTGGATAGGCCGTCCGGCCAATCAAACATCGCGTCGGCCTGTGTCCACGTTTCGCGGGAGACTTCGGCCTCGTGCTTCTCGGCGGAGAGCCTGCGCGCCAGAGTGACGAAGGGCACGAGAAAATCGAAATTGCGCTGCTGCTGCAGACAGGTGACGTGCGCCATGATTGGGCATGCCTCCGCAAAACCGCTGCGGATAAAAAGCGGCTTGAGTGCCGACGGGTCATACCGGGCGACGCAGGGCTCGAGCGTCACGCGTCCGGGGGAGAGGTAGAGCATGGCATACAGCGCCATGCCCGGTACGCCGTCATCCATGCAGCCGACGCTGCCCACCACATCGAGCGTCAGGTTCGGCAGACGGTAGTGCATGGGGTTGTGGCCGTGGCCGCAGACGATGTGCGTACCCGGCTTGAAGGCCATGGCGTTCAGGCGCGGGAGCGCGAGCGTCGGGTTGTGGACGGGAAAGCGGTCGTCCCCCGGCATCGCGTGGCAGAGCGTGACGCCGGAGAGCGTCAGCTCCTTTTCAAAGGTAATTTCCTGCGGGGTGAGGCGGTCGGCGTTGAAGCGGAGCGACGCGAAATTCGCCCCGGCATACCCGGGTTCGCCGCGCATGACGGAGAGGATGTAGCCTTCGTGGTTGCCGTGCAGGCAGGTTACGCCCTCCGCACGGAGCAGGCGCAGGGTGTCGCACGGCGCGGGGCCGAGGTTGACCTGATCGCCCAGAGACACGATGCGGTCGGGCTTGTGCTTTCGGCGAATATCGGCGATGACGGCCTCTGCGGCCGGCAGATTGGCGTGAATATCGGCCATGAGCGCGATGGCTTCCATAGCGTCCTCCTGATAAAAAAGTGGAATAACCGGATTTTCTATGATATAATTCTGGATGAGAAAGAAAAAATCCTGCCGAATGTTTCACGTGAAACATTTTGGCACGGCGATCTGCGGACGGCGCGGTATCGGCTAGGATGTTTCACGTGAAACAATTTTGGGGCAAAGAGAGGGTCGCTGGATGAAGATTTTGACCGCAAGGCCGCACAGGCTGCTCGCCGCGTGCGTGGATCGACTGGGCGAGGCGACGGCGCGGGGAGAAGGATGCATGTTTCTGGTGCCGTCGCAATACACCTTGCAGGCGGAGCTGGAGATCATGGAGCGGCTGCACGTCAGCGGCTCGTTTCTGATCGACGTGCTCTCGCCGAAACGGCTCCAATCGCGCGTCTTCGAACTGGCGGGTATGCCGAAGCAGACCCTTTTCGACGAGCGCGGCAAATGCATGGTGCTCAGCTCGATCATCGAGGCGCAGAAGGACGAGCTGAGCGTGTATCGCGGCGCGGCGCAGAACGGATCATCCGGCTTCACGGCGCGCATGTCCAACATGATCGCGTCGCTCAAGCGCAGCGGCCTGTCGGCGGCCGATGTGGCGAGGAGCGCCGAAAGCATGGACACGGAAAGCCCCGCGCGGGCTAAGCTCGGCGATATTGCGCGGATCTACGCGGCCTACGAGCAGCGGATGGCGGGTGAATTGGCCGACGCGGAGGATATATCGCGGGAGATGTGCGCGCGGTTCGAGGCCTCCGGCGTGTTCAAGGGGCAGAATGTGTTCGTATACGGTTTTGACATGATTACGCCGACGTTTGCGGCGGAGCTGCTGAGCATTGCGCCGCTCTGCCGAACGCTGACGCTGGCCATCGAGACGGACGCGAACGCCGCGCCGGACGGACGGCTCTTTGCGCCGGTCAATTTCAGCTTGCAGCGGCTGGAAAGGCTGGCGAAGGAACGCGGAATTGCCGTGGCGCGCGAGACGCTGGATGCGGAGCTGGACGCGCCGTGGGATATCCGGCTCATGGAAAAGCGGCTGTACGCGCTGGGCACAGCGCCCTGCACGGACGAGCCGACGGCGATTGAGCTGCTTGCGGCGAGCGGAAAGCGGCAGGAGGTGCATCTGGCGGCGGCGAGAATACGCCGTCTGGCGGCGATGGGGGAGGACGTTTCGCAAATGGCGGTCGTCTATCCCAAACAGAGCGGGTACGGTGTGCTGCTGCAAAACATTCTGCCGATGTACGGCCTTGCGACATATGTGGCGGAAAAGCGGAAGGCGGGCGCGCATCCGTTGAGCCGCTTTATCCTCAGCGCGCTGGCGGCGATTTCCGCTGGATGGCGGCTGTCGGATATTCTGGAATGTGCGCAGAGCGGCTTCTTGGGCTTGACGCAGGAGGCGCTGGATCGCTTCTGCGCGTATTGCGAAGGGGCGGATGTGCGCGGCGAGGCCATGCGCAAGCCGTTTCGCTATCCCAGGGGCGTGACGGAGGAGGCGCTCGGTGCGCTGGAAGAGAGCCGAAAGCAGGTGATGGAGCCGCTTTTGGCGCTCCAACGCGGCTTGCAGGCCGCAAAGACGGCGGACGACACCATCCAAGCTATCCTGACACTGCTGGAAAGCGTCCACGCGTATGAAACGCTGGAAGACATGCGCGACGAGCTGAATGCCGCCGATCTCACGGCGGAGGCGCAGGACTGCGCGCAGGTCTGGAACGCGATGATGACGACGCTCGACCAGCTTCACACACTGCTCGGCGGGCAGGCCGTTCCGGCGAAAATCGTGCTGGAGCTGCTTCAAAACGGTCTTTCCGCGCTCGAGCTGGCGGCGCTTCCGCCTGCGGACGGCGCGATCATCTGCGGCGAAATCGGCAACGTGCGCACGGCGCAGGTTCGGACGCTCTTCGCCATCGGGATGAACGATATGCCGGGGAGCAGCGATAACGGCCTGCTCACCGTCGGCGAACAGCTGGCGACGCAGGAGGCCAGCGGCGCGTATCTGGGCATGACCCCGCAGGAGAGCGCCGCGCTCGGCCAACTCGACGAGCTGAAGGCGCTGTCCGGGGCGAAGGAGCGGGTGATCGTCTCTTACGCCGTGGCGGATGAAACGGGGCGCGCGCTGCGCGAGGGCGCGGCGGTGCAGGCGCTTCGAAGGCTGTTCCCCAGCATGCCGGTTTACGGCGGGCTGGCGCAGGAGGAGCGCGAGGCCATGCTCTGTGCGCGAACCCCGGCGCTTGAGGCGCTGGCGGTTGAGCTTTCGGAGGTTGCGGACGGGCGGCGCGAGCTGGGCGGGGCGTATGCGGCGGCCGCGGCGGCGCTCTCTGCGGATGAAACGGGGAAGCAGGCGCTGCTCGGCGTGACGCGCGGGCTGGGTGATCCCCCGGCAAAGCGGATGACGGGCACACTGGCGCGCGCACTGTATGGGCGGCCGGTCAGCAGCGTCTCCCGGCTGGAGACGTTTGCCCAGTGCCCGTATCAGCATTTCGTCCGATACGGCCTTGCGCCGCAGCGGGAGCAGCAGCCGGGTGTGGACGCGGCCGAGCTGGGCACGCTGTACCACGAGGCCGCCGAGCGCTTCACCGAGGCTGTGACGGCGCGGCCGGAATTTCCAGAGGTGCCGCAGGCGGTTTGCGACAGGCTGATGGATGAAGCCGTTTCGCCGCTGATCGACGCTTGGCGGGAATCCCCGATGGGGGAGAGCAAGCGCGGCGAGGCGGTTGCGCGGCGGATTCGCCGAACGGCCAAAAGGACGGCGCGCAACATCCTCTCGCAATACGCGGACAGCAGCTTCCGCCCGCTGCGGATGGAGTTTGTCTTTGGGCAGAACGGCCTGTCGCCGATTGTGCTTGAATTGAGCGACGGCACGTTTGTCTATTTGCAGGGACGGATCGACCGCGTGGACGTGATGACGGGCGGCGGCCTGCGCGTGATTGATTACAAGAGCGGCGCTCGGAAGTTTGATCCGACGCTGGTTTACTGGGGCTTGCAGCTCCAGCTCCTGCTCTATCTGGCGGCGGCGCTGTCGCGCGTTCCCGGCTCGCATGCGGCGGGATTCTTCTATTGCCGAATCGCCGACCCGACGGTCAAGACCGAATCGCGCATCCGCGAGGAAGTGGAAAAGCAGATCGCCAAGAAGCTGTCGCTTCAGGGCATTTCGCTCAGCGACGTGGCCATTCTCCGCGCGCAGGGCGGCAGCGTCGCGTCGATGGTCACCAAGGACGGCAAGCCGAACGGCCGTTATGCCGCGTCGATGGTGGACGAGGCGGGGATGGAAAAGCTGCTGGATTTTGCAAAGCGCAAGGCAGCGGAGCTGGCGGGGGAAATCTATCGCGGAGAAATGGACGATTCGCCCGTTGAACGCGGCGCGTTTAACGCCTGCCAAAACTGCGAGTATTCGGCCATCTGCGCCTTTGACCCGATGCGAAAGCCGCGCAGGCGGTTGACGGCTAAGAAGCTGGACGATCTTTTGTAATACTAATTCTTGTTAAAATGGCTTAATCCGCGCACCATCTTTTTCGCTCTGACTTTGCCTCGTTCCGTTCAACGTACCTCCAGTACGCCTCACTTCACTTGGCTTCGTCAGAACAAAAAATCTGATGCGCTCTGTTAAGCATTTTAACTGCGAATTAGTATAAGCGCAGAAAACGCACAAAAATGGTATAAAAATACAGCCTCTCTGGATCGGAGAAGCTGTATTTTTTACACGTATTGTAGGTGCTGTTTTGATAGATAACTTTAGAAATTAGTTGTTGCGGTAGTAGTTGATTAAGCAGCCGTCCGCGATGATCTGGCGCTCGTCCTCGGTCAGCGCGCCGGTGGAGACGCTCGTCTTTTTAACGCTGCCGTCGGCCTTGACCACGTATGCGTCAAACGCCTGCCTGCCGGAGAGAATCGCCTCGCGAATGCCGGGCACGAACACCCAGTCGCCCAGCGCGTAATCCTCCGGCGTGGCGGTGAGCAGCGGCGCCATGCCCCAGTTGATGCAGTTGCTGCGATAGCGCTTGGTGGCGTATTCCATCGCGATGTTCGCGCATGCGCCGAGTACGCGCTGGCAGCTTGCGGCCTGCTCGCGGGCGGAACCGTCGCCCGGCTTGTTGGCGTAAATCGTCGAGCCGATGACCGTCGCGGCAGGGTTGCTGGCGACGCCCGCGCGGGTCAGCGCGGCATAAACGGCCTGCACATCCTCGGGCAGCGCTTCGCCCCGCTCGCGCGCCGTTTCAACGGCATGCACGGCCTTTGCGCGGCCGACATACGCCGGATCCTTGCGGGAGAGCGCAAATTCGGCCAGACGCAGAGGGTTGGAGCGATAGGAGGAGGTTTCGCCGGAGGGGATCAGCTCGTCGGTGGTCGTCACCGGGTCGGTGATGTAGGAAACCACCTTCACCAGCAGATCGTCGGAGAGCGCGGGCTGCTCGGGCCAATCCTTGATGTTCGGCCCCATACGAAGCTCGTGTTCCGGCTCGGCCTTGCCGTAGCCGTTGTAAACGCGCTTCTCGTACACGCTGCCGTCGAAGAAATACTGCGGATGGGTGTAGGCGACGTCCAGATCCGTCGCGGCGGTCAGGCGGCCGCCGTTGATCGCCGTCGCGGCGATGGAGCGCGCGTCCATGAGCGCCACGCCCGCCATCTGCCCCTCGCCGGGCTTGCTGCCCTCGCGGTTCGGGAAGTTTCGGGTCGTGTGGCGGATGGAAAACTCGCCGTTGGCCGGGGTGTCGCCCGCGCCGAAGCACGGGCCGCAGAAGCATTCGCGGATGATCGCGCCCGCGGAGGCGATATCCGTCAGCGCGCCGTTCTTCATCAACTGGATGTACGCCGGCATGCTGCCCGGATAGACGCTCATCTTAAATTCGCCGTTTCCGCAGCTATGGCCGCGCAGGATATCCGCAACCGCGCACACGTTGTCGAACGTGCCGCCGGAGCAGCCCGCGACCAATCCCTGATCGACCCAGATTTCGCCGCCGCGGATTTTGCTCATCAGGTCGAGCTTCGCACCGGTGATCTGCGCGTTGGCCTTCTCCTGGCACTCGTGCAGGATGTCCGCCGCGTTCGCCTTCAATTCGGAAATGGCGTAGGTGTAGCTGGGGTGCATCGGCAGGGCGATGGTACATTCCACCGTGGAGAGATCGACGTACACGCAGCCGTCGTAATACGCGACCTCGGCGGGCTTCAGCGGCTTGAACGCCTCCGGCCGGCCGTGGATGGTCAGGTAATCCTTCGTGTTCTGGTCGGTCTCCCAGATGGAGGACCAGCAGGTCGTTTCCGTCGTCATCACGTCGATGCCGTTGCGGTATTCAATCGGCAGATTCGCCACGCCCGGCCCGACGAACTCCATGACCTTGTTCTTCACATAGCCCTTGGCGTAGACCGCGCCGATGATGGAGAGCGCCACGTCCTGCGGGCCGACGCCGTCCCTCGGCTTGCCGGTCAGGTAGATGGCGACCACGCCCGGGCGCGCCACGTCGTAGGTGCGGCCGACAAGCTGCTTGGCCAGCTCGCCGCCGCCCTCGCCGACCGCCAGCGTGCCCAGCGCGCCGTAACGGGTGTGGCTGTCCGAACCGAGGATCATGCGGCCGCAGCCGGACATCATCTCGCGGTTGTAGCTGTGGATGACGGCCATGTTCGTCGGCACGTAGATGCCGCCGTACTTATGCGCGGCGGAGAGCGCGAACATGTGGTCATCCTCGTTGATGGTGCCGCCGACGGCACACAGGCTGTTGTGGCAGTTGGTCAGCACGTAGGGCATCGGGAATTTCTTCATGCCGGATGCGCGCGCCGTCTGGATGATGCCGACGTAGGTGATGTCGTGGCTGGTCAGGCTGTCAAAGCGCATGCGCAGGTTCTGCATGTCGCCGCTCTTGTTGTGCGCCTTGAGGATGCCGTAGGCGATGGTGCCCTGCTCGGCCTCTTCCTTTGTGACGTTCCTGCCGCATTTGCCCGGCAGAGCGGCCGGATCGGTCACGATTTCGCGGCCGTTGACGAGGTACACGCCGCCGTCGTAAAGCTTTACCATGGAAAAATCCCCTTTCGTGTTTTGTCCCGTTTTCAAATGAGAGATGTGGCAAAAGACGCCATCTCTCTGATGACTTTATTATACACGATGCACAGCGTATAGACAAATACTAAAAAACCATGACGCATATAGAAGAAGTTTATAATCGCCTTGCCGACCGCCGCAGGGCGGCAAAAAGCCCGAGGCTCAAAGTTCGTCTTCCGTCAGGTGCGCTTTGAAGCTCACCAGAAACGCCTCCGCCGCGCGGGATAGATACGCCTCGCGCAGGCGGACGACGCTCAGCGCCCACCACGCGCGGTATTTGGGCGGGATCATGTAATACGCGGGCTGATAGCCTTCTCCGCCCAGCAGGCCGACATAACGGCTGGGCAGCAGCATGCAGCCCATGCCCTCGCTCGTCAGGCGGCGCAGCAGCTCGTAGTTTCGGCTGGTGAGCAGAACCCGCGGCTTCACGCCCGCCTCGGCCAGCACGCGGTCGGTGATCTGCCGGATGCGCTGACCGGGCGAGACCATCAGAAACGGCTCACCGCCCAGCAGCGCGGGGTCAAGCTCGGGATGGGGCGCGTTCGGCCGCTGCACGGCCAGCGCGGCGAGGCGCTCGTCATGCGGCGCGGCGATGAGAAACGGATCGCGCCCCAGCGCTTCAAAATCCAGCGAAGGGTTGCCGGTCAGCCCGTCGTCTGGCCCGGTGTGCAGGATGGCGAAATCCAGCCTGCCGCTGAGCAGACTGCGCTCCACCTGGTCGGTCGTTTCCTCGCAGATGCGCACCTCGATGCCGGGGTGCTCCCGGTGAAACGCGGGCAGCATGCGCGGCAGATGTGCCGTTGCCAGATAGTTGGTGATGCCCACGGTCACGCGCCCCTGCGACAGCGCGCGCTCCTCGTTGATCTCCGATTCAAACGCCGCGTAGACGCGCAGCACCTCGCAGGCCATGCGATAATATTTCTCGCCCGCATAGGTCAGCACCAGCCCGCCGGCGGTGCGCGTGAACAGTCGCGTGCCGAGCTGCTGCTCGAGGGTCATCACACAATGGCTCAGCGACGGCTGGGTGACAAACAGCTTCTGCGCGGCGCGGGTCATGCTCTTTTCGTCCGCGATGGTCTTGATGTAAAGCAGTTCTCTGGTGGTCATGGCGTTTCCTCGTGCGGGGGGTTCAGAGGGAAGGGGTTTGGTCGGGCGCGAGCAGCGCGGGGAGCGCGAAAAGCGCGAAAAAAGCGCCGCACAGGTTTCGATAGGTGAAATAGGTGTGGTCGGATGCGTGGTTGGAGAGCGCCAGCGTCCACAGCACGGGCGCGAGCAGGGGGAGCAGCAGGAGCAGCGCGCGGCCGTCAAAGCGGCGCGGCCTGCGGCGGATGAACAGGGCGAGCAGCAGCGCCAGCACGGCCAGCAGAATCACGCGATAGGCCGTCTTATCCGTCACGATGCGGATGTTGCGCAGCAGGATATCCAGCCGGGAGTGGGATTCGCCGCCCGCGGACAGCCGGAGGGAGATTTGGTCGCCGACGGCGGCGATTCCGTCCTGCCCCAGCACGAGAAAGTTGAGCCCCCATTTCAGCATCCACATGCAGGCATAGCCGAGCGCCCAGCCGACGCAGCACAGGAGCGCCTCCCGCATCAGGCCGCCGAAGGAAATCGTCGTTTTCGTCTCCAGCGCAATCAGGAGAATCAGCGGGAAGCTGAGCGAAACGACGGGAAACGTCAGCAAATCGAAGTAGTTGACGAACAGGCCGATCAGCGCGAAAAAAACGGGCAGACCGACGCTTCGGGATAACGCCGGTTTCAGCGCGAGAAGCAGCGAACACGCCAGCAGCGCGATCAGCGAAACCGGCGCATATTGAAGGCAGAGCCCCAGCGCGGGCGGAGACATGAAAAACCACGAAACCGCAAAGGCCGGGATGAGCTGCTGCAAGCCGCGCCGAACCATCAGCAGCACCGTCCAAAGGAGCAGCGCCGTCTGCGCAAAGAGAAGGAGCATCTGCAGGTTGGTGAAGGTGAACAGGCAGAGCAGCAGCCGGAGCGCGAACGTGTAGCCGTGCCAATAGCGGCTGTAGGGAACGTTGTTCGGGGAGGGAACCGCGTCCGAATAGGTGGCGTAAGCCTCCCAATCGGTTTGATCCTCCTGCGGGGGCAGATCCGTGCGCAGGCCGCTGAACGCCATGCGCAGGAGCGGGTCGTCACCGATGTAGGCGGCGGTTTTGAGAATCAGCACGGCGGTGTAGTTGTCCAGCCGGGAGGAAGCGAAGCCGCCGACGATCTCCGGGCTGGCCGACTCGTAGCCGAGCAGATCGACGGCCTGTTCGGCGTGCTCCCGCATGGCGGGCGTGTCGATGAGAAACGCGGTCAGGCTCATCGCAAGGCAGAGCGATACGGCCAAAAGCAGCGCCAGCGCGCCGCGAATGGGTTTTATTTTCAGCATCTTCCGCTCCCTTCCGTCAGCGCTTCCGCTGGCCGGGGGCGCGCTTGGCGGCGGGCTTTGGCGCGCCGAGCCTGCGGCGCAGCACGTCCTCCCGCGCGACGGAATAGCCGAAGAAGCCCTCGGGGCGCGGTTTCAGCGGGAAATATTCGCCGTGCGCATAACTGACCAGATTCGCGCGGCCAAGGTGCAGGCTGCCGTCCGGGTCAAACAGCGCGTCCTTCACGTAGACGTCTTCAACCGCGCAGAGAAACAGCTCGTGCGAGCCGAGCGGAAGGCGCTGCTGAACGCGGCAGCAGAGAAACGCGGGCGCTTCGTCCAGTGCGGGCGCGGGGAAGCCGTCAACCTCGCGCGCGTGCAGGCGCATCTCCCTGAATTTATCGACGTCCCGCCCGCTTTTCACGCCGCAGAAATCCGCCGCGCGGCAGAGCGATTGGTCGATCAGGTTCAGGCAGAATACGCCGGATTGCACGATCTGCGCATACGAGTGGCGCGACGGACGCAGGGAGACGCTGATCATCGGCGGCGCGCTGTTGATCACGCCCGCCCACGCGACGGTAATCAGGTTGTCCTTGTCAAAGCCCGGCTCGGTGCCCCGGCAGGAAAGCATCACCGCCGGAATCGGGGAAAGGAAGGTGGTCGCGCCGATGGCGCGGAAATGGTTTGGCATATTTTCCCTCCATGGAAAGAATTGGAAAAGACGCGGTGAAACACAAACCGCGTTTTCTTCATCATACATGGGAAGAAGCGTAAAATCAATAAAAAATTTCCGCCAAATGGGAAGAAATGGCGGCGCTTGTTCGTTCTGTATGCAAAGGCCGCATCGAGGCTCTGTCGGTTGCATAAAGAGATGAAACGTGGTAAGATGGAGCCGAAACTCGAAGGGATTTTTCATCATGGAGGGAATCAGGATGGATCGAAATAAAATGAAACGTAAAATTGCGATGATGCTGTGCGTATGCGTGCTCTTTGCGTCGTCCGCGCCGCTCGCGCTGGCGGAGGCCGAGGCCACGTCGAGCGAGACGCAGATCGTGACGGTGGAAGAGGATTCGAGCCAGAAGACGACGACGGGGCGCGCGAAGATCGGAATGACGCTCACGCCCGGTAACGGCGTGGTTTCCGTCGCGCTGACCGGCACGGCGGGCGAAGGCGTTGTGGTGGAGCTGTTTACGAAAAAAGAGGATAGCGTCGATAAACAGAAAGCGACGTTTGACGCAAGCGGCAGGGCCGCTGTGCAGATGACCGTGAAGGAAAGCGGGAACTACGTTGCCGTCGCGCAGTATGCGGAAAAACCGAGCAACGAGTGGGCTCAGCAGGAAATTGCGCTGACGGTGAAGGCGCCCGATGAGGGCGGCGTGACCGGCGGCGAAGGCAGCGCGACCGGTAGCGAAGGCAGCGCGACCGGCGGCGAAGGCGGCGCGACCGGCGGCGAAGGCAGCGCGACCGGCAGCGAAGGCAGCGCGACCGGCGGATCGACGGGCGTTGAACTGATTAAGCCGGGTGAAGGCGGCGCGACCGGCGGTGAAGGCGGCGCGACCGGCAGCGAAGGCGGCGCGACCGGCGGTGAAGGCAGCTCCACAACCGGTGGGAATGAGGGCGGAAGCACCACAACCGGCGGCGCTGGTACGGTGACTCCGATAACCCCGACAACTCCGACAACTCCGGAGACTCCGGAAAACCCGACCACCCCGACCGAGGAGGATAAGCAGTTTGGCGTCAAGCTGTATGACGGCAACCTCAAGCTGGATGTTGAGATCACCGGCGGCAGCGATAAGGAAGTCACCGTCACCCTGACCCATGAAGACGGAACGGTGACCGAAAAGAAAGAGGCGCTGTTCAGCGGCGCGGCCAACGTGTCTTTCAGCGGGCTGAAGGCGGGCGTGTACGCTGTGAAGGTTGCTTATACCGGCACATCGAACACCACGCCGTTCAGCGGTTCGGTGACGATTTACGACGAAAACGCGCTGCCTAAGCCGAACGAAAACACCTATCGCAAGATCGTGGCCAATGCGTCTGTGAATGGCCAGAAGATCGGCGTGCAGGTGACGGATTCGGGCTATAACACCTATGACGCGGCGTCGGGCGAAATGAAGGTTCAGCCCAAGACGCTGGTGGTGACGCTCATCGGCGGGCCGAGCACCAAGACCATCAAAACCGATACGGCCTTCGCGGAATTTACCGACCTTCCGGCAGGACAGTATACCGTCACCGTGGCGTATGACGATCATGCGGACGCCGCGCTGGAAAGCACGATCAACGGCCTGACGGTTGCGCAGAATACGCAGGCCATCACCGCGACGGCGACGGCGGGCGTGAAGCGCATCGACGTGGATGTGACGGCGGCCAGCCCGATGAGCGTGGTGGCCACGCTGATGCAGAACGGCCAGCCGAAGGATACCCGCTCGATTGCGGCGGGCGTGGGCAAGGTCAGCTTTGAAAACCTCGCGGCGGGCACGTACAGCGTTTCCGTCAACTACGCGCCCGCGCAGACCGGCGTTGCGGCGACGGTGATCGACAACCTGAACGTCACCGAGGAAAACGTGAAGATCGCCATCAGCGGCGTAACGCCGGGCGAAAATAAGCTCACCGTCAGCGGCACGGCGAAGCCGAACGAGCCCGTGATGATTTCCACCGTGCCGGACGGCGGCAGCACCATCGTCAACGCGGATGCAAACGGCAAATTCTCCGCCGAGCTGGCGCGCACGGCGGGCACCTATACCGAGGTCAGCGCGCAGTATGTCAGCGATGCGGCCAGCCGCGTCACCCTGAAAGGCACGTTCGTCGTCACCGGCACGGTCACAAAGCCCGGGCTGGAGGTGGACGATCTCTACAACAACAGCCTGACCGTCGTGGCCAAGACGACCGCGGGCGTGACCGTCTATCTCAAGACGGGCGATTATGAGCAGACCCTCGTTGCGGATAACCGCGGCATCGTCCGCTTCACCCTGCCGCATACCTACGCGCAGGGGACGCGCTTCACCCTGACCGTCTATTACGGCGCGGGCAACAGCATGTCCTACAACGTGGAAGCGACCGTGGGCGGCACGCCGTATTACAAGCTCTTCAAGCGCGGCAGCCGCGGCGACGGCGTGTATGCGCTGACCAGCCGTCTCTCCGAAATGGGCTACCCGGTTTCCCCGACGAATTATTACAGCGACAGTGTGGCGGCGGCCGTGCGCCTGTTCCAGTCCGCCAACGGCCTGAGCGCGGACGGCATGGCGGGCAAGCTCACGCAGGAGAAGCTCTATTCCGTCAGCGCCATCGGGTATAGCGAGAGCGGACAGACCTATCCGACGCTGGTGCGCGGCGATCGCGGCATGGCGCTGCTCTACACGCTCCAGCAGCGCCTCAAGGATCTGGGCTATTACACCATCCGCGTGGATGGCATCTTCGGCAGCGGCACGCAGCGCGCCGTGCGCTGGTTCCAGTCGGTCAACGGTCTTTCCGTCACCGGCAAGGCGGATAACGCGACCCAGCAGCTCCTCTATTCGGCGCAGGCCAAGGCCGCTTCGGGCTATTCCCCGGAAAGCTACGATACACTTTCGCGCTCCAACCGCTATAAAGCGGCGGTCGTTCCGCTCCAGCGCCGCCTGAAAGCGCTGGGCTACCTGAGCGGCTCGGCGGATGGCTACTTCGGCAGCAACACCTATCGCGCCGTGCGCAATTTCCAGAGCCGCAACGGCCTGAGCGTGACCGGCGTTGCCGATTCGGGCACGCAGCAGCTTCTGTATTCCTCCTCCGCGAGACCGGCCTCCGGCTCGTCCTCCTCCGGTTCGGGCTCAAGCACGGGCTACCGCCTGCTGTATTGGGGCTGCAGGGGCGACGCGGTGAAGAGATTGCAGCAGGCGCTGATCGACGCGGGCTACAAGAGCTATGTCCGCTCTGCGGACGGCATCTACGGCCAGTGGACGTATGACGCTGTGCGCGCCTATCAGAAGGACGTCGGCCTCTCCGTGGACGGTATCGCGGGCAAGAACACCCAGAATAAGCTCTACGGAACGAAGTATTGATCATGTAAAAGAGATGGGGCCGCTGCGGAATTTGAATTTCCGCAACGGCCCTTTGTTTGTCGCCCACTCATTTGACGGATGTGGATTCTCGGATAATCAGCTCGGATGGAAGGCTGAGATGCTGAATGGAAGCGTTTGGATTGAGAATCTGTTCAATAAGGATTTCACAGGCGGTGTATCCCAATTGGAATTTTGGTGTGTTGATGGTGGTGATGGTGGGCGTAGAAATCAGCGAATAATCGACGTTGTCATAACCGATAACCATTAGGTCTTCGGGAATGGAGAGATTTAGGCGGTGTGCCGCATTGATGATCGCGCAGGCAAATAGATCAGAAATGGCGATGAAGGCGTCAGGGCGGGTTGGCTGGGAGAGCAGTTGTGTGGCGGAGGAAAATGCCATGTTATAGTTGATTTCCGGTAGATGAATGATCCAGTTTGGGGAAGGTTCAATCCGGTTGAGCCGAAGCGACTGCAGATAACCTTCCTTACGATAAAAATTGTCGCTGTAGCGCAGTGGGCCGGACATGAAAGCGATATGGTGACGCCCTTGTGTGATTAAATAATCGACGGCACTTTTAGCGGTCTTCTGGTCATCCAGCGTGACAGAGGAGACGGCTTGGCTTTTCAGATCGTAGTCGCAGCACTGAACAACGGGCAACAAATCTGTGAGCTTTTCCATCAGCCCGCTGTTGATGTGGTTCAACGTGATCAGCCCGGAAATTTTCATGTTTTTGAGCAGCTTCTCAAAAGCAGGAAATGTGTTGACGTTGATATGCTCCTGGAGAATGAGCATTTGATAGCCGTGTTGGGCGGCTGACGCTTTGGCTCCCTTGATGATTTCGTTAAAAAACGAATTGAAATCAAACGGCAGTGTAAACAGAATAAGCTTGCCGGCATTTTCCACCTGCAAAATAACATCATCCGGATTGACACCTCGGGTGCGGAGTGCGTCGCAAACTTTATCGTACAATTCAGGTTTGACGGCATCTTGGTTGTTTAGTACGCGGGAAACGGTTGCACAGGAAACCTCTGCGAGGGCGGCGATTTCTGCAATGGAAAAGGGATATTTTCTTCGCATAAACGGGTACCTCACTTTGATGAACTTACACCATATATTATGAAGGAAAATCATGATTATTTCAAGTATTTAATTTCAAGTTTCTGAAATAAAATAAAACAAAGATTGGCGAGCGAAGTAATGATCAAATCAAACAAAATAACTTAAAAAAACTATGAGAAACAAATATAAAAAAAGAAAAATAAATGTTTTCCATACCATGTTGACAATATTTCAGAAACTGAGTATAATTATTTCGAAAGGTAGTTCTTGCGGAATGAGGGGTGGAAACGTGAAATATCTGTTGCAGATAAACACGGGTTCTTTTACGCATACAGCGGCAGAAGGCAGAGCGATTACGAAAAAGCTGGATCAATGTCTTTCAATGCTTGACGTGGATCGGGTGATTTATGGTTGGTCACCGGATCGCGAGGTAAACAGGCAGGTGGCGGAATATCTCGATAAGCAAGGCATCGAAAAGTACTTGTGGCTCCCGATATTTTGTGAGATTCATGCTCCTGAATCGGCGGATCCCTTCGTGACAATAACGGGAGAAGGAAACCATGCGATCAACGGCATATGCCGCGGAGAGAACTTCGATTTTGTTTGTCAGTCTTCCTCGAAGAACCTTGAGCGTGCCATGACGGTTTACGACGAATTGACTGACGGACTTCGGGTAGAGGGTGTATTTATTGACAGAATTCGCTATGCTTCGGCAGCAAATAGCGTAAAGGATCTTTATGGCTGTTGGTGTCCGCGGTGCAGGGCGAGGTATGAACAAGCCGGAATTGATATGGATCGAATCATCCATCTCGGTAAAATGGGTGAAAAAAACATCTTTATGCCGCAAGCGATGGAGCACAGCGTATACCATTATGGAGATGCGGACATTGACAAGCTGATGCGCGTTAAGCGGTCGATTATATCCGAAGCGACGCAGAAACTCTGCATACACTTCAGAAGCAAGGGGAAAAAAGTTGGCATTGACACGTTTGCGCCGAGCGTGGCTGATTTTGTCGGTCAGGATTTGCAGACGATGGGTTCCATGGCCGATTTTGTTAAGCCGATGGTTTACCTCAAAACAAATGCGCCGGCAGGTGTGCCGTATGAAATTCAGGCGTTAGGCGCGGAGATGGCAGAGCGCATTTCCAAGCTCGGTGGTGATGCTTGTTCAATGGACGCAACGATTGAACAAGTTCGTCTGTTGATGGCGTCGGGCATAAATATTACGCCGGGTATTGATGTCAATCGGATCGAACCGATTTGCGAGGCAACGCCGGAATACGTGAAAACCTATTTGAATCAGCTGGAGGAAATAGGGTGCCAGTCCGTTGTGCTCGCGTGGGACGCGATGCGTATGAGCGATGATGTGCTTTCGGCAATTGCAGCTCGTTAAGCAAGTTTCCAAACAGACGATGTCTGTTAAATAGAAGGAAAGGATGGAAATCAACATGAAAAAGGTACTTGGAATCATTTTGGCGCTCGTTTTGGTGTGCAGTATGTTTGCCGTAGCTTCTGCGGAGGGAAAGAAGCTGAAGGTTGCTTACATCACCAACTCCATGTCTAATGAGATGAATGCATACGGTTTCAAAATCATGGAACAGCATGCGGATCAGTACAACATGGAAGTGACCGCCTTTGACGGCCAGTACAATGCGCAGGTTGAAACGGCCGCTATCACGAACTGCATCGGACAGGGCTTTGACGCGATTATTCTTTGCCCGAGCGACATCAATGCGGTGGTTCCGGCTGTCATGCAGGCGAAAGATGCGGGTGTCATCGTTGCGATGTATTCTGCGGATCTCACGCCGGAATTCCGTGAACTTCGTGATATCTTTGTAGGCGTGGACGACACCATCGCCGGTGAGCAGGCTGCGCAGGCCATCATCGCGCATTTCCCGGACGGCGCCAAGGTTATAGAAATCGGCGGTGCGGCGGGCAGCGATGCGCAGAATCGTCGCCATGACGGCTTTACGGCGGCGCTCGAAGGCAGCAACATCGAGGTGATCGGTTATCAGGCATGCGATACATGGTCGGCAGATCAGGCGATGTCCATTACGCAGGACATGATCGTTAAGTTTGGCAAAGATATTCAAGCGGTCTTCTGTCACTGGGACAATGGCGCGACCGGTTGCATCGAGGCGCTCAAGAATGCGGGGATTGAAGGCACGTTTGTCGTCGCGATTGATGGCTGCCGCGGCGGCTTCGATCAGGTCAAGGCCGGTACACAAAGCGTGTGCATTAGCCAGAATGTAGTCAATATCTCGGTTAAGACGCTTGAAGTCATCCGTGCGGCCGCGGACGGCGAGGCTTACGAGGCAGAGAACTTTATTCCTCTGGACACTGTGACGGCTGAGAATGTTGATACTTTCCCGTATCCGGAATGGTAATTGCGTAAAATGAACGCCGGATTGCCTGCGTGAGGGGCAATCCGGCTTTTTTCAAGGAGGAGCGATATATGGCGGGCGCATCAGAACTCATTCTTTCCATCAAAAACGTGAGCAAGTCCTTTCCGGGCGTCAAAGCGTTGGATAATGTGTCGATGGATATACGTCGCGGCGTGGTGCATGGTATTGTAGGGGAAAACGGCGCGGGCAAATCGACGTTGATGAAAATTCTATCCGGTGTATACAGTAAGGACAGCGGAACCGTGGAATTTGATGGTCGGATTGTTGAAAGGACAACGCCGATTGATGCGCTGCGTATGGGACTGAGCATTATCTATCAGGAATTCAGCCTCGTCAACACCATGACTGTCGGTGAAAACATTTTTCTTGGGCGATTCCGCGAGGTTGGCGGCATGAAAAAGACCCATCAGAAAGCCAGAAAACTGCTTGACAGCATCGGCAGTATGATTGATACCAATAGCTATATTTCTGAACTGAGCACATCGGAAAAACAAATGGTGGAAATCACGAAGGCGCTATCGTTTGATTCTAAACTGATTATTATGGATGAACCGTCCAGCAGCCTGACGGATGATGAACTCAAGCGGCTTGGCAGCATTATCCGCGAGTTGAAGAGCCGAGGCATTTCAATTATCTACATCAGTCATAAGCTCGATGAAATTTTTGAGTACTGCGATATGATTACTGTCATGCGTGATGGTCATGTGATTGACACCAAGCCGGCCTCGCAGTTGACTAGAAGCGACATGATTGCAATGATGGTTGGGCGCACGATTGAAAGCGAATACCCGGAGCGGCCGCATTGCGTGGGGGAACGACTGCTGGAGGTAAAGCACCTCAATTCCAAAAAACTGCATAACATATCCTTTGTGCTCAATCGTGGAGAAATTCTTGGATTGGTTGGCCTGGTTGGCGCCGGACGTACTGAAATTGTGCGGGCGATTTACGGCGCAGATTATATCAGAAACAAGGAAATTATTATAGACGGAAAATCTGTGCGCATTGCAGGACCGCTGGATGGAAAGGCCAACGGCATCGGTTTTGTGCCTGAGGATCGAAAGCAACAGGGGCTAGCATTGCCGTTTTCTGTGGAACAAAATATCTCTATGGCAAATTTATCGGATATTCGGAAGGGCGTGTTCCTCAGTCCAACGCTGGAGAGAAAAATGGCACTCCGCGAAATCGATGAATTGCATATAAAGACACCTTCTCCGGATACGGCTGTGGAAACGCTTTCCGGTGGAAATCAGCAAAAATGTATCATTGGTCGTTGGCTGGAAACCAAACCGAGAATATTGATTCTGGATGAGCCTACACGCGGCATTGATGTGGGCGCCAAATACGAAATCTATATGTTGATGAAAAAGGCGGTTGAAGCTGGAAGCTCCATTATCCTGATTTCCTCTGAATTACCTGAAGTATTGAATATGAGCAACCGCGTTTTGACCATTGCGGGCGGACGGATTACCGGCGAGTTTGATCCGGAAAAGGCGAGCGCTCAGGAAATCATGAACATGGCAATCGGCTGAGGGGGAAATCAAAGTGAGAGATCAGAAAAAAATCGGGACGTTTTTTCAGAATAATCTGGTGCTCATGACCATTCTGATTCTGGTTGGGGTAACGGCAATCATCGAACCGAAATTTCTTTCTATTGCAAACCTGGGTAACATTATGAATCAGTTTGGTCCACTGAGCTTTGTTTCGTTGGGCATGACGGTAGCTATCATCGGTGGCTTTATTGATTTGTCGGTTGTAGGCATTGTTTCTCTGAGCGCGGTATTTACCATTTCCATGATTGACGTCATCGGGCAATATGGCGCGTTGGTTGCAGGATTGGGAGCGGGCGCGTTGATGGGATTTATCAACGCGCAGGTTATTATCAGTTGCGGCGCGATGACGCAGGCCAAATCTGTCTTCATTACGTTTGGCCTGAGTTCGGTATATAGTGCCCTCGCACTGCTGTATACGGGTGGAGTAACGCAGCATATGTCCTACCTAAACTCTTCAGTTACGCTGTATAAATTGATGGGTTCAGGTAGGGTTGGTTTTGTTTCAGTCTCCTTTATTCTGTTTCTTATCTGTATGGGAATTCTGCATATATTCTTAAGCAAAACGAAAACGGGAAGGGAAATCTGTCTGACTGGAGCAAATATGACGGCATCAGAGTTGGCTGCAATTCCGGTCAAGCGCCGTGTGACACTGATTTTCATGCTTTCCGGCGTATTTGCGGCGCTGGGAGCAATTGTCTTGTTTTCAAGAATCACAACAGCGTCGCCGCTTTTGGGTGCGAACTATGACACAAATGCAATACTGGCGGTCGTTGTCGGCGGTACGTCTCTGGTTGGCGGTCGGGGCAGCGTAATACGCACGATGCTGGGTGTCATGCTGGTAACCCTGCTTGCCAATTGCCTTAATTTGCTGGGCGTATCCACTTATATGCAGGCAATTTGCAAAGGATTAGTATTGATTGTTGCGATTTGGCTGGATAGACGCAGGGTAAAGTGAGGGAAAAATATGAACAGCGAATCCGGAAAAAAAGCGAGCTTCGGTGCGAAAGCACTTCGCTTTATCGTGCGTCAGAAAGCGGTTGTTGCTATTTTGCTGATGCTTGTTACAATGCTCTTTTTTGACACAGGATTTTATACGAAATACAATATTTTGGACATGCTCAACTCGGCGGCTATTCTGGAAATCATGGCGTTCGGTGTGACGTTGACCATTATCTGTGGCGGCATTGATTTCTCGGTCGGTGCAATGATGAGCCTGTCGGGCATTATTACCATTATTTTGATGCGCTCTATGCCGCTGTGGTGCGCGATTGCGATTTCGATTTTGTGCGGCGCGTTAACGGGTTTTGTGAACGGATTTCTCATTGTGCAGCACAAAACGGAACCAATGATTATTACGCTGGGGATGGGGATGCTACTGAAAGGAATTGCTCAACAGATTACGGATGCCCATCCTGTTCCCGCTATGAATCTCAAATTTATGAAACTGGCCAATGGCAAGGTGATCGCAGGCGTTCCCAACCTGATTGTCATCATGCTGGTCATGCTCGTATTGTTCCATTGCATTTTGCGTTTCACATCCTTCGGCAGAAACTGTTATGCCGTCGGCGGTGATTATAATGTGGCGCAGATGTCAGGCATTCACGCCAAGAGGGTCAAATGGACATCCTTTGTGGTTTCCGGCATGATGGCGGCGTTTTGCGGTGTGCTGCTGGCCTCCAGATTAAACACGGGATCGTCTATTTACGGAGACACAACAGCCCTATCTGTTAATTGCGGCTGTGTAGTCGGCGGTACTTCCTTCGGCGGGGGCATTGGAGGAATTCCGCAGACATTTGTCGGCGTTCTTGTGTTGCAGATGTTGGAAAACTGCATGAATATGTTGGGTATCAATGCGTATGTGCAGCAGGTTTGCGAAGGAATCATCATTTTGTTGATCCTCTGGTTCGATTGCTATGCTAAAAAGAAAAAGGCACAAGCGGTTTAAAAACAAATGCGGTTCACAAACAAATAAGGAGGGATAGCCATCTATATCGCGATTGATGGCGGCGGAACCAAGACAGAATATCTGTTGCTGAACGATGCGCTTGAAGTGATGGATCGACACGTGGGCAGCGGGAGCAACCATGAAAGGCTGAGCGATGGTTATGCGGGGGTAAAAAGAACGTTCTATGAAAATCTGACCCTGTTACTGACGCGAAACGGCATAAAAGCATCAGAAATTCAGGATGTTGTCGCTGGACTTTCGGGCGCGGACAACGATACGCAGACTGAGCGTCTTCAAGAGATTCTGCGTGGATTTGGATTTCAATATGTCATGGTGTGCAACGATGGGTATTTGCCTCTTAAGGCAGAATGTAACGTCGGAATCGCTTACAATTGTGGAACGGGCGTGTGCTGTGCGGCGATTGATTCAAAAGGAAAAATGATAAAAATCGGCGGATTGGACGAATGGTCGAGGGACGCTGGAGGTGGTATCTGGCTATTGCAGCAGATTTTTTCAAGCGTCTATGATGATGCGGTGTTGTTGCTTCGCGAAACGAAGATGACGAGGAAAATTGCCGGATTGTTCGATTCCTGTGACATTCAAGTGGGACAGATGGAAACTTGGCTGCCGAAATTCATGTCTGAGGATCAACTGCAACGCCGGATAATCGCATGTTTCTTTGATGCGTATGAAGCAGGGGATCATATTGCGATCCGGATTGGCGAGCAGATGGCGAAGCGTGCGGCAGATTACATTGCAGCAGCCTATCGTTTGGGAGCGTTTGAAGAGGAGCCGATATGTGTCGTATTGGCTGGTTCGATTCTGTTAAAGGCGGCAAATGTGAAATATTTGGAAACGATGAAGCGTGAGGTTGTTCGGAGAATTGGCAAAGATGTTCGGTGGATACCGCTGGCGCATACGGCGGCATACGGCGCGATACAATGGATTGAACAGCGCCAAAAGCCGATGAAACAAGCCGGAGGGTCGACCCCCGATTTTGTGTAAACCCAAAAGTCAACAGAAAATCAAAGCGATACGAGGCGGTGAGAAGGGCAACCTGTTCATCGCCTCAATTGTTTGTTAACCCTGATGATCGGCACGTTTGTCTACTATAGTCGGACCAATTGCTCATACAGCCTTCAACTGTTCGGCCAGAGTGAAGGGATTTCTCGATAAGATGCTTTAAATGTTGTGCTAATGCCGCTTCCGTTTTTAGAAAAATAAACACAGGGGTCTGCCATCTGTTATGTCCCCCAATACTGGATGTCCAGTGTTGGGGGGACATATCATTTCCGCCAGCCGAAGGACGAGGAGCGCATCGACAACATCGCGGGCGCGTGCGCGGCCTGCGGCCTGCTGGAGCTGGCGAACGTCGTCGGCGGCGAGGAGGCGGAAACCTATCGCACGGCGGAGAAAAACGCGCCGAGGCGCGGGGCGAAAGCGAGGCCGCGCTGCTCTACCGCGGCGCGTATGAGGCGGGCGGCGAATATCGCAATCTGGCGGAAAATCCGGCGGATCAGCGCGGCGGGATCGAGGCGTACCCCCACGCGACGGCCAACGTGGAGACGCGCAACGAGAGCGGCTTTGCGGCGCGCAACGTGATCGACGGCGAGCACATCGCCTGCGGCCACGGCGAATGGCCGTTCGGCAGCTGGGGCATCGGCGCGCGGACGGGCGCGAGGCTGACGCTCGATTTCGGGCGCGAGGTGGAAATCGACGCGCTGGCGCTGTATCTGCGCGCGGATTTCCCGCACGACGCATATTGGATTTCCGGAACGGTGATGCTGGACGACGGATATGAAAAGACGTTCCCGCTGGCGGGGATCGACGGCCCGCAGCGCGTCGAGCTGGGCGCGCATCGCACCCGCACGTTGACGCTGGACAGGCTGATCAAATGCGACAATCCGTCGGCGTTCCCGGCGCTCAGGCAGATCGAGGTATACGGAAGGTGAGACGCGGATGCCCGCCGCGCCGCGAAAAGCCGACCGGCGAAAGCGCGCCCCTTATTTCATGTCCGCCGTTTCGCTGACGACGAAGTGATTTTTGTCGTAACGCAGGATTCCGTCCTGCCGCATGAGGGACAGCTCGTTGGACAGAGCGCTGCGCTCAACGTTGAGGTAGTCCGCCAACTGCTGACGGTTATAGGGAATGTCAAAGGCGTAGCTGCCGCTTCGCTTGATACATTCCGAAAAGTAGGATAAAAGCCGCGTGCGGATGCGCTTGGGGCTGGTGTGCATCATCCGGCGGGAGAGCTGCAAATTCTTTCCCGCGCACAGCGTCAGCAGGTTGCGGATCAGCCCCGCGTGGCAGGCGCAGGCATGGGAACAGGGGGTCAGCACCCGGCAGGCGTTCAAAAGCAGCACGGTCGAATCCTCCGCGGCGACGACGTTGACCATGAGCGGTTCCCCCGGAATGCAGGCGTACGCCTCGGCGAAGGTTCCGCCGGGGGCAACGCTGCTCAGCACGCTGTTGTTGCCCCAGACGTCGCTCATTTCGATGATGACCCTGCCCGAGAGAACCACGCCAAGCTGCTCTGTGGGCGCGCCCTCCATCAGGATGATCTCGCCCTTTTTGCAGGCTCGCGCCTTCGCGTTCAGGCAGCTCAGCAGCGCGTCGATTTCCTCGGGGGTCATGCCGCGAAAAAGCGGGGCGTTCGTCAAATGAAAGCGCATATTTTTCTCCTCCATGTTGGCATGCCAACGGATTTTCACGATTGATGATAGTAGAATATCACCGTGAAGTCAAGCAGAACAGCGAGGAGGACGTCAAAATGATCCGTAGAATCATTCAAATCGACAGGGAAAAGTGCAACGGCTGCGGGGCATGCGCCGAGGCCTGCCACGAGGGCGCTATCGCCATGGTGGACGGCAAGGCGGAGCTGATGCGGGATGATTATTGCGACGGGCTGGGCGACTGCCTGCCCGCCTGCCCCACGGGCGCGATCACCTTTGTGGAGCGCGAAGCGGCGGCCTATGACGAGCAGGCCGTGATGGAAAACAAGCAGAAAAAGATGCGGAAAGAGGGCATGACCCTGCCTTGCGGCTGTCCGGGGAGCCAATCGCGGCAGATCAAGCGCGCGGAAGACCCCCATGCGGGCGCGCAATGCGCCGCGCAGGAGAGCAGGCTTTCGCAATGGCCCGTCCAGATCAAGCTGGTTCCGGTAAACGCCCCGTATTTCGACGGCGCAAAGCTGCTCATCGCCGCCGACTGCACCGCTTACGCCTACGCCGCCTTCCACGAGCGGTTCATGCGGGGGCACATCACCCTTGTGGGCTGCCCCAAGCTGGACAGCGTGGACTACGCGGAGAAGCTGACGGAGATCATCAGGGAAAACGACGTCAAGAGCGTCACCGTCGTCCGCATGGAAGTTCCCTGCTGCGGCGGGCTGGAGCGCGCGGCGGTGACCGCCCTGAAAAACAGCGGAAAATTCATCCCGTGGCAGGTCGTCACCGTCACGCTGGATGGCAGGCTGAAAGAGGAATAAAGCAGGTTATCCGGCGCTGAACAGGGATAGAGCGAACGCCGGATGATAGAGAAACCGAGGCTGTCAGGTTAAAAACCTGGCAGTCTATTTTTTGTGAAACGTATTGACAGAAGGGCCCTAACTGTATATAATGAACATATACAGAAATTACAGTGAGGCGATGACGTGAATATTTTGATTGATAACAAAAGCGGAACGCCGATTTATGATCAGATATATTCTCAGATCAAGGATCAGATCATCAGCGGCGCATTAAAGCAAGATGAATTGCTTCCATCCATTCGGGGTCTTGCGAAGGATCTTCGCATCAGCTTTATTACTACGAAACGTGCCTATGAAGAGCTTGAGAAAGAAGGATTTATCTACACCCTGCCTGCCAAGGGGTGTTATGTGGCGCCTAAAAATGTAGAGCTGCTGCGAGAAGAAAATCTGAAAAAGATTGAAGAACATATTGATGAAATCGTCAGACTAGCTGCATCCTGCAATTTGAGCAAACAAGAGATTATGGAAATGGTTCATTTCAGTTTGGAGGAACAAGGATGAATGCGCTTGAAATTCGAAACCTGACAAAATCATATCCCGGCTTTATGCTTGACAACATCAATCTGACACTGCCGAGCGGATGCATTATGGGGCTTATCGGCGAGAATGGTGCGGGAAAAAGTACCACCATCAAGCTTATTCTGGATATGATTCATAAGGATAGCGGCAGTATTACCATTCTTGGAAAGGATAATCAGGATAATATCGAACTCACGAAAGAGGATATCGGCGTTGTTTTGGATGAAGTGGGTCTTCCGGAATGTCTGACCGCTCAGCAGGTCGGAAATGTAATGAAACATACCTTTCGTAATTGGGATGGCGCTGAATACGCTCAATTGCTGAAAAAACTTGCGCTGCCGGAACAAAAGCGGTTCAAAGCGTTTTCGCGTGGAATGAAGATGAAACTGGGCATTGCGATTGCCATGTCCCACAACAGCAAACTTCTGATTTTGGATGAAGCAACGTCGGGGCTTGATCCGGTGGTTCGCGATGAGATCATTGAGATGTTCAATGATTTCACAAGAGACGAAGGCCATTCTATTCTCATTTCTTCGCATATCGTCAGTGATCTTGAAAAACTTTGCGATTATATTGCATTCCTGCATGAGGGAAAACTATTGCTTTGCGAAGAAAAAGATCAATTATTAGAGGAGTATGGTCTGATTCATTGTACTGCTGACGAGTTGCGGACGCTGCCGCCGGATGCGGTCAAATATAAAAGGGAAAATACGTATGGAGTTCAGGCAATGGTGCAGAGAAATGCCGTTCCCTCCGGGATTCATGTAAGCTCGATCAGCATGGAGGAACTTTTCGTATTTATGGTAAAGGAGGGAAAGTGATATGAAAGGGCTTCTCTTAAAGGATTGGTATATGATGAAGCAATATTGCAGAACATATCCGGTCATTGCCGTTGCTTTTATGGCGTTGTCTCTTGTGGACAGCGACAACCTGTTTTTTGTATTTTATCCATGTCTGCTTTGTGGGATGATTCCCGTTATCCTCCTTGGATACGATGAGAGGAGCGGATGGGTACAGTACAGCGGAACGATGCCCTATACAAAAATACAAATTGTTTCCGAAAAATACCTAATCAGCTTGTTTGCCCAACTTACGATGCTCGTCGCTACGGGAATTGCGCAAGCGGTAAAAATGACGCTGACGGGCGGTTTTATCCTTGGGGATTTTGCCGTTCTGATGCTGCTGATGTTGACGGTGTCAACGCTCGCGTCCTCCATCCCGCTCCCGTTTATTTTCAAGATGGGTGTGGAAAAAGGAAGGGCGGCTTATTATGTGATGATTGGTTTTGTGTGCGGCGTGAGTGTTTTGATATCCGGTTTTCTTAAAGGTCAGCCTGCGGCAGAAATCAAGCCCAACTGGGTATTGGAAATACTTGCTGTTATCGGAATCGGAACATATCTTTTTTCTTGGTATATGTCCGTCGTCTTTTATAAAAAGCGTGAAATTCAATAAGTCGCTGCAACGCTGGAACATCTCAAGGCAGCCCAAAAGATGGGCTGAGCGACAGCCCGCCCGAATGAAATTCCCGCGCGGGACAGGCGCTCCCGCTAAACAATCAGGCTCCCGATACCGAGCGGTCGGTACCGGGAGCCTGATTGTTTTATGGATGTCAGAATAATTCCGCGATGATATCCGCGCATTTGTCGATGCCCAACATGCCGCTGATGGTGATGACTCTGTTTTTCATACGCGATCAACGCCCTCCGTATTCAGTTCCTTATAGGTTTTTGCAATGATAAATGCCGAAATCACAAAGGTCAGCACATCCGAAACCGGCATGGAATAGAGCACGCCGTCCAGACCGAAGAACACCGGCAGCAGCAGCGCGAAGCCCACGCCGAACACGACCTCGCGGAACATGGACAGCAGCGTGGAAGACAATGCCTTGCCGATGGCTTGCAGGAAGATAAAGCACGCTTTGTTGATGCACGCCAAGACCATCATACAGAGATAGGTGCGGAACGCTTTGACGGCGAAATCGGCATAGTAGCTGCTCTCGTTGGCCGCGCCGAAAATGGCGATCAACTGACGGGGGAATCCTTCCGCCAGAAGGAGCGCGACCGCGCCCACCAGCGCCTCGGCAGCCAGCAGCATGGTGAACAGCTTCCGCACGCGCATCTTCTTGCCCGCGCCCATGTTGTAACCGACGATGGGAATGCAGCCCGCCGCCATGCCGACCACGATGGAAATGACGATCTGGAAGAACTTCATCACGATGCCCACCACCGCCATGGGGATCTGGGCGTATTGCGCCTGCCCGAACACGGGATCTAGCGCGCCGTATTGACGGAGCATGTTGTTGATGGCCGCCATTGCCGCCACAAGGCTGATCTGGGAGAGGAAGCTGGTGATGCCCAGCGTCAGCGTCTGCCCGCAGATGTTTCCGCGCAGGGCATAGTCGCCGGACGCGGGCTTGATGATTTTCATGTGCAGCAGATACCAGACGGCGAGCGCGGCTGTCGCCACCTGACCGATCACCGTCGCCACGGCTGCGCCCATCATGCCCCATTTGAAGCAGAAGATGAAAATCGGGTCGAGGATGATGTTGACGACGGCGCCGGCCAGCGTGGAGACCATGGCAAATTTCGGGTTTCCGTCTGCGCGGATGATGGGGTTCATCGTCTGCCCGAACATATAGAACGGAATACCGAGCGTGATATAGAAGAAATATTCCTGCGAGCAGCGGAAGGTTTCCTCGTTGACCGTGCCGCCGAACATGGCGATGATGCTGTCGGCAAAGACGAGATACACGGCGGTCAGGACGAGGCCGCCCGCCACGGACAGCACAACGGCGTTGCCGACGCTGCGCTTGGCCTTGCCGATTTCGCTTCTGCCCAGCGCCATGCTGACAAAAGCGCAGCAGCCGTCGCCGACCATGACGGCGATCGCCAGCGCTACGACCGTCAGCGGAAACACGACGGTGTTGGCGGCGTTGCCGTAAGAGCCGAGGTAGCTGGCGTTGGCGATGAAGATCTGGTCAACGATGTTATACAGCGCGCCCACCAGCAGCGAGATGATGCACGGAATGGCGTACTGCCGCATCAGCCTGCCCATGCGCTCCGTCCCCAAGAACTGATTTCCTGAATCCATAACAATCCCCTTCTTTCCAAAAATAAGAAATGCGCAAGTCCTTCAAACCCGGACTTACGCATTTCTGCTACACGATTTGCTGATGAATGAAAAAGGCGCGCGGCGCTTCTGCAACCGGATTTACGCAGAAACGCCACACGCTGTACGCTCATTATAGCGGGCCGGGCAAGAAAATTCAAAGGGCGATCTCCACAAATTTTCATGCCGATGCGCCCAAACGCTTTCACAAAAGGGGCGTCTCGGCCTTGCAGCGGAATTGCCGCGGCGTTATGCCCTTGAATTTCTTGAACAGCACGAAGAAGTATTTGGTGTTTTCCACGCCGATTTGCCGCGCGATGCTTTCGATGGGCTGGTCGGTCTCCAGCAGCAGACGGCTGGCTTCGTCTACGCGAAGCTGGTTGAGCTTATCGCCGATGGAAACGCCCGCCTCCGTCAGATACTGCTTGCGCAGATAGGCGGCGGAAACGCCCATCTCCTCGGCGATGGATTGCGCGCCGATGCTCGTGTCGCGGAAACCCTGCTCCAGCCGCTGGTTGATCTGGATCACGATTTCCTGCGTCCGGTTGTGCTTCTGGGCTTTCTGCTGGCTGAGCAGCTTTTCCAGCCGCGGCTCAAAGCGCGCGCTCACGTCCTCGGGCGTCTGCGCGGCGGCGAGCAGCTTTTCCAGCGTCGGCCGCGCCGCCGAATCCCCGGGCAGCGCGCTGTCCAGCAGGTGATCCAGCCGTTTGAGCGTGAACAGCACATTTTCATAATTTTCGCCCTTGAGCTGCTCCATGAGCTTGCCGAAGGCGATTTCTTTGCCCGTTTTGGCGGCGTTGAAGCAGGTGTTCAGCGCCGTTTCCAGCTCCTCCGCGTTCTTCCCGGCGGACTCGGCGGCCGTTTGGGCGAAAACCTGCTGTCCCGGATAGAAGAAGCGCAGCTTTTTGCGTTCCAAAAGAGCCTGATACCGCGCGGGCAATTCGGAGGGCGATTGAATCGGCAGGCCGTAATAGCACCGGCAGTGCATCTGCGTCGCCAGATGCAGGCAGATATCCACCGCGGATTGACCGTCGGCGGGCGCGCAGAGCGCCAGCGACGCTTCGCCGACGGCGCAGACGACGCAATCCGGCGTTTCCTGCGCGAGAAGGCCGCGCAAACGCTCGTCGGGGGACATTTCCAGCAGGATCGGCACCGCAGGGAAGTGTACGAGCCCTTCCTCCGAGGGCTGGCCGTTGACCCAGAGCCGAAGCGCGTCCTCGCGATTTCGGTTGAGCGACGTCGCGACGATTTTTTCCACCTGCTCGGCGGCCTGCTGCACGTTCTCGACCTCGTGGGTTCGATTGAGCGCGGCCGTCATGCGCCGATAGGGATCATACACGCGGATGAGCGCGACGCCGAGCGCCGAAAGCAGCGCGCACGCGATGAGCGTGAGCACAATCCACGCATAGGAGCGGATTTTGGCCAGACCGGGCAGGCAGTCCGCATAGGCGACGTAGCGCAGGCAATACCAGTCGTTGACGTCCAGCGGGGAAAAGAAGCAGATCGTCCGTTTTCCGTTCAGGCGCTCGATCAGGTAGCCGCGCTTCTGTTCGCCGATCCGACCCAGCAGCGACAGCGACATGGCGTTCAGCTCCTCGCGCTGGGAAGCGACCACATATGAATCGGAGGAGACGATGACGTAATTCTCCCCCTGAAAGTTGAGCAGATGCTCGCGAAACCAATCCGCGTTGAGGTTGAGCATGACGGCGCTTTCGCCGGTCTTTCCGCTGGCTGTGACCTCGTAAACCAGATAGCTGTACCATTCGCTGCCGTAATCCTCGCCGTTTTCCCGGAACGTTCGATGGTAGAGCCGCATGCGGTTTTCCGGCGAACGCTGGCGGTAGAGCGCCACCGCGTCCTGATCGTAAAACCCATCCATCGAGGCGGACATGTAGTCGTTATCCGTGGTATACACATAGTCGAGCTTGGGGTTGAATACATAAATAGAGTGCAGCATGCTGCCGGACATGGCGTATTGCCACAATTCGCGCAGCGCAAAAACGCGCTCGTTCTGGGTAAGAGACGTGCTCTTGCGCAGCTTGGCGGTGGAGGAGATATAGAACATCTGGATGCCGAGGGTGTTGATGATGGACTGCATGGAGTCGGATATCGTGCTGGCCTGCGCGGAAAATTCCTCGTTCATGCGCAGCATCGCCTGCATGGAGATGCTTTCAAACATCTGGAACATCGAGCCGAACAGCAGCGCGAACACCAAAAAAGCGGCGGTGAACGCGATCAGTCTGGAAAACAATTTGGAAGAAAAAGGCGAAACGCGCTTTTGCTTTTGAACCTCGAGCACGGGCTTTCAACCTTCCTTTGCAACAAAGATGCGACAAAAATCGGTACGGTCAGTATACCACAAAACAGAGGGAAAGAGAAGAAAAGTTCAAAATTATGCACTCGTTTTTGTTCAAACCTTTTTGAACTTGCCGTTTTTTGCGCAGGGCTTTATAATAAACTCACAAAAAACGAGCAGGGCGGGGATGCAATCCGACCATAGCCCGCGTTCAGAGGCGTTGGAAGCGGTTCATTCCGCGTGCTCGTCAAAAACAAAATGGGAGGTTCAAATCTATGAAGAAACTGGTAGCTCTCCTGCTCGCGTGCATGCTGATTCTCGCCGCCGCCGCGGCCATGGCCGAACCGAGCGGAACCGTGATGCTGTATTCCTCCTTAAAGGAAAAGCAGCTTGTCGCCGTCAAGGAAGCCTTCGAAGCCAAGTATCCGGGCATCGTGATGGATTACTATCAGGCGGGCACGGGCAAGATCAAGACCAAGATCGCGACCGAGCAGCAGGCGGGTCAGGTGGCCGCGGATCTGCTGTGGGTCGGCGACGCCTCCGACTATCTGACCTTCAAGGAGCAGGGGATTCTGGAAGCGTATGTCTCCCCCGAATCCGAAAAGGTGCCTGCCGCGTATAAGGACGAGGACGACCTCTACTGCGGCGCGCGTCTGGTGGTTATGGGCATGGCCTACAACACCCAGAACGTGACCGAGGAAGAAGCGCCGAAGCATTGGAAGGATCTGCTGAACGAGACCTTCCGCGACCAGATCATTATGACCGACCCGACCGAGTCCGGCACGACCGCCTATCTCGTCGGCGCGCTGGTGAACAACGAAGCCTATGGCTAGGATCTCGCGGCGATGGGCACCGAGCTGGACAGCGGCACCTCCGGCACGCATAACAACGTCGCCTCCGGCGGTTACAAGGTCTGCATCGCCGTGGACTACGTCACCCAGACGCTGGAAAGCCAGGGCTCTCCGATCAAGTTTGTCTACCCGGCCGAGGATACCATCGCCATTTCCAGCCCGATCGCGCTGGTCAAGGGCTGCGCAAACCCCGACAACGGCAAACTGCTGTATGACTTCATCCTTTCGGAAGAGGGGCAGACCGTGCTGATGAAGGCGGACTGCACGCCGATCCGTGACGGCGTTGCGAAGGAAGGCGCGCTGAGCGCATCCGAAATCGCTGCGATTGCGCTCAAGCCCGACGAGGCCAAGCTGGCGCAGGAGAAGCAGGACACGCTGGATCACTTCGATCAGCTGTTCAAGTAAGCGACTTTTCGGGGGACTGTCAAACTAAAAACCTGATATTTCAAGAATAAAACGAAGTATTATCGCCCGAAGGTTTCCAAAGAGGTTTTCGGTTGTTGCTGCCAGTGGCAGAAACAAACAAACGAAAACGGAAAGCCCTTTGGTGGGGCGATGGGGCAAAGCCCCATATCCAAAAATGCTTAGATATTTGTTTCTTGAAACGTTCGGTTTAAGCGTGACAGTCCCTCAATTTATCGAGAGGTAAAGAAATATGGCCAGTGTACGCTTTGAAAACGTATCCATCAGCTACGGCAGCAAGCAGGTGGTCAAGGATTTCTCCCTGTCCGTCAAGGATGGGGAAATCATGGGCATCATCGGCCCCTCCGGCTGCGGCAAAACGACGCTGATCCGCGCGCTCTGCGGCCTGATTAAGCCGGAGAAGGGCAATATCTACATCAATGACCAGCTGGTTTTCAGCGACGAAAAACGCATCAATGTCGCGCCCGAACGCCGCGGCATCGGCGTTGTGTTTCAGGATTATGCGGTGTGGCCGCATCTGTCCGTCTGGGACAACGTCTGCTACCCGATGAAAAAGCACAAGGTGCCCAAGGAGGAAATCGCCAAGCGCGCGGCCTACGCGCTTGAGCAGGTGCGCATGACCGGCTACGAAAAGCACATGCCCGCCCAGCTCTCCGGCGGCCAGCAGCAGCGCGTCGCGATTGCCCGCTCGCTGGTCTCCTCGGACGAGCTGATCGTGCTCGACGAGCCGATCACCAATTTGGACGCGAAGCTCCGCGAGGAGATGATTCTGGAAATCCAGATGATCCAGCAGAACATCGGCACGACGATCATCTACATCACGCACGATCAGGAAGCGGCGCTCCAGCTCTGCGACCGAATCGCCATCATGCAGCCGGACGGGCAGATTTGCCAGATCGGCAGCGATGAGGAGATCATCCGCCGCCCGGCGAACCGCTTCGTCTATTCCTTTATCGGCGTTTCCAACTTCCTGCCGGTAACAGAAAAGGGCGGCAAGGTCTGTCTGGCGCTGGGCGGCGAGCCCGTCCTGTTCGACACACCGCCGCAGGGGTATGTTTCCGGCAAAAAGAACGTCATGGGCGTGCGTCCGATGGACATCGTCTTCGACGCGGAAAGCCCGATTCGCGCGACGATTCGGCGCGATACCTTCCTGGGCAACCAGTACGACTATCAGGTGGAACTGATGGGCCGGGAGCTGCGCGTGGAGCGCAACGCGCTGGATGTGCTGGCCGATCCCACCCGCTACGAAGCCGGGCAGGAGGTCGGGCTGAAATTCCTCAACGTCAAATTCTATGAAGAGGAGGCAAAAGCATGATGGGCACCAAGCGCCGCGCCAGCCGCGATATGGCGCGCATGGACGGGAAACATTTCAGCCTCGATTCGGTGCTGACCGTGCTTTCCTTCCTGATTTTGGTCGTTGTGGTCGTCATCCCGATGGTGATGATCGTTTACAACACGTTCTTCTACGAGGGCAAATTCGATATTAGCCTGTTCACCCAGATCATTCTCGACCCCGGCAACGTGGCCGCCATGTGGAACACCATCAAGATCGCGCTGCTGGTCACGCTGTTCGGCACGATTATCGGCCTGTTCTTTGCGTGGCTGCTCGGCCGAAGCGACATCCCCCTCAAGGGGCTGATGCGCTCCATGTTCACCATTCCGTACATGTTCCCGCCGTTCTTCGGCGCGATGGCGTGGGAGCTGCTGCTTTCCCCGCGCTCCGGCTATCTCAATAAGTGGCTGATGGCCACGTTCGGGCTGTCCAAAGCGCCGTTTAACATCAACTCCATCGGCGGCATCATCTTCGTGGAATGTTCGTATTACTTCCCGTTCGTGTTCATGCAGGTGGTCTCCGCGCTGGAGCGCATGGACCCGACGCTGGAGGAATCCGCCCGAATCGCCGGCGCAAAGCAGTGGTATGTCATCCGGCGCATCACCATGCCGCTGGTTCTGCCGGCCACAAGCGCGGGCGCGCTGCTGATTCTGACCAGCTCGCTGTCCCACTTCGGCGTGCCCTCCATCCTTGGCTTCAGCAAGAAAATCTACACCCTGCCGACCCGCATTTACCAGTTGATTTCCCGCGCGAGCGGCTCGTTCCAAGGCATCCGCGAGGGCGCGGCGCTCTCCATCCTGCTGGTGATCGTCGTCATGCTGGCGCTGTGGCTGCAAAAGATCGTTCTGCGCTCGGGCAGCTACGACATCATCAAGGGCAAATCCATGCGTCCGATGCTCATCAAGCTGCGCGGCGCCAAAATCCCCCTGCTGGTGATCTCGCTGCTGTCGCTGGTCGTCATCGTGGTCGTGCCGCTGGTGATGATTATTCTCGTCGGCCTGCTCAGGGCTTACGGCCTGCCGCTCAAGCTTGAAAACTTCACGTTCGACAACTACATCAACCTGTTCAAGTCGAAGATGGTCAAGGACAGCGTGGTCAACTCGCTGACCCTGTCGGTCTCCGCGGGTCTGATCGCCATGTTCCTGGGCGTGATGATCGCCTACGTCATCCAGAAGATCCGGCCGAAGGGCAAGACGGTGCTGGAGATCATCTCCATCCTGCCGTATTCCATCCCCGGCATCGTGCTGGCCATCGGCGTCATCCTCTCCTGGAGCGGCGCGTTCGGCATCAACCTGTACAACACCCTGTGGATCATCCTGATTGCGTATATCGCGCGCTACCTCGCCTTCTCGATGAAGTCCGCCTCCGCGTCCCTGCAGCAGGTTCACTATTCGCTGGAAGACGCGGCGCGTACCTGCGGCGCGACGCATTTTGAATCCCTGACGGACGTGACCCTTCCGCTGATTCGCCCGGCGATGATCTCCGGCTTCTTCCTGATCTTCCTGCCGGCCATGCGCGAATTGACGACCTCCGTTCTGCTCTATGGCCCGTACACCCGCACGCTCGGCGTAGCCATCTACTCCCTGCGCAGCGACGGCTATATTGTGGATTCCTCTGCGCTCGCGTCGCTGGCGATTGTGCTGATTATCATCTGCAACACGGTCGTCAACGCGATTTTGAAGGACAGGAAGAAGGTGTAACAGATGGATCAAATTGTTCTCAATCATGTCACCAAGCAGTTTACCACCAAAACGCTGGGCACGGTAACCGCCGTCAACGATTTCAATCTGACCATCAAAGAGGGCGAATGCTTCTCCTTCCTGGGTCCCAGCGGCTGCGGCAAGACGACCACACTGCGCATGATCGCCGGATTCGAGGATCTGAGCGACGGCGAAATCCACCTGTGCGGCCGGCCCGTCAGCATCAAGAGCAAAAACCTGTATGTGCCGCCGGAGGAGCGCGGGCTGGGCATGGTGTTCCAGTCGTTCGCGGTATGGCCGCACATGAACATCTTTGAAAACGTGGCCTTCCCGCTGCGCGTGCGCAAGGTGCCGAAGGCGGAGATGATCGAGCGCGTGAAAATGGCGCTCAAGCACACCAGTCTGGATGGCATGGAAAAGGTCTATCCGGGCAACCTCTCCGGCGGACAGCAGCAGCGCATCGCGCTGGCGCGCGCCATCGTCACCAACCCGAAGGTCATGCTGCTGGACGAGCCGCTTTCCAACCTCGACCCGAAGCTGCGCGAAACCATGCGCTTTGAGATCAAGGAGCTGCAAAAGAAGTTCAACTTCACGATCATCTTCGTGACGCACGACCAATCCGAGGCGATGGCGCTTTCCGACCGCATGATGGTCATGGACATGGGCAACATTGTGCAGATTGGCACGCCGACGGAGCTTTACAATCGCCCCGTCAACCGCTTTGTGCACAAATTCCTCGGCCAATCCACCTTCACCGACGTTGTGATTCAAGACGGAAAGGTGTATGCGAAGGGCGATATGGCGCATCCGCTGCCCGTCGCGCTGCCGGAAAACGGCGAGCGCGAGATGGTCATGGCCACCCGCCCGAACCAGATCGAGATGAACCACACCGACGGCTACAAGACCAAGGTGGAAAAGCGCATCTTCCTGACCAACTACACTGAATATCTGGTGCGCGTGGGCGACCAACTGCTTCAGGTTCAGACGCCGCACCGCAACGCCTTCGCGCAGGGCGAGACCTGCTATCTGAAATTCCCCGGCATCATGTGGTATGGCAGGGAGGACGAGCAGGCGGAGGCCGAGCGCAACCGCCGCCAGTTGGTATAATACTAATTCTTGTTAAAATGGCTTAATCCGCGCACCATCTTTTTCGCTCTGACTTTGCCTCGTTCCGTTCAACGTACCTCCAGTACGCCTCACTTCACTTGGCTTCGTCAGAACAAAAAATCTGATGCGCTCTGTTAAGCATTTTAACTGCGAATTCGTATAAAACCGGATACGAAAAGGGACTGTCGAGTGTCGGACAGTCCCTTTGAAATATCAATCCATGAGCCGAAAACGAACACTGCACAAAGTGCGGGCGCGGTGGGCTCAGCCCGCCTCATACACCTTTCGAACGTCCTGCCGCCTGCCTCCGATGAGAAAACGACAGGCCAGCAGGGTGGCAGCGCCGCCGAGCGTGACGCACCAGCGATAGTCGAGCACCTCCCCCAGAAAGCCCATCAGCAGGGAAAAAACGCTCGCCCCGGCGGTGAGAAGCACGCTGTTTAGGGCGTTGACGCGCGAGCGGAGTCTTTCGGGGATGTAGCGCTGGACGGCGGAGCTTCGCAGAATGGCGCTGTTGCTGCCGAGAAAGCCGCAGATGGCGCGGTTGACCAGCATCAGCGGATAGGGCAGCCAGAGCAGGCACATATCCATGACCTCATACACCTGATAGACGAAGAACACGAAGCCGTATTTCTTTTTGTCGGGGAGCTTGAGCCGGTATTGCACCGCGCTGCCGACGGTTCGCCCGGCGAACTCGACCACGGAGAACGCGGCGTACATGGCGGCGGTGAAGCCGGGAAACGTGCGAAAAAAGGCGACTAAAATGGGCGAGAAACCGTTGGCAACGCCGTTGGTCACCGCCATGTATTCGTACATGCTGCGCAGACCGCGCTCCTCCTTCAAATACTGCACGGCTTCCCGAATGTCGCCGCCCCACGCCTTGAGCGAATAGGGCGCGCGCTGCTGCCGCGCCGTTTCATCCAGACGGATCAGGCTCTCCGTTGCGGCCGCGGCCAGCGAGAAGACGCTTTGCGCAATCAGAATCCATGCCACGCCGAGGGTATCCAGAAGCACGGCGGCCAGCGGCGTCATGGCGACCTTCAAAATCGGGTAGAGCATGGAGGACACCGCGTAGCCCTTTTCCTCGGCGCCCTCCGGAATCAGCTCCGGGTAGATGCTGGTGAACGCGAGTTCATCCACCGCGCTAAGGCAGGCCAGCAGCAAGGACAGCGCCAGATAGCCGACATAGGAAAAATCAAAGGCCATCAGCCACAGCCCCATTCCGGCCAGCAGCGCGGCGTTTGCGAGATCGCCCGCGACCAGGAAGGCTTTGCGGGGAAGTCGATCCATGAGCGGCGCGATCAGCACCGGGAGCAGCAGATACGGCAGAAGCTGGATGGCGACAATCAGGGCGGACGCCAAGGTGCTGCCGGTTTCGTCGAACACGAGAAACGCCAAGGCAAAGCTGCCCGCGATCGCGCCTATCGTGCCCATGGCGGACGCCAGAATCACCAGACGGAAGTTTCTTGTCCAGAGTTTCGCTGTTTTCATGTCCATCACCTCTGCAAACAGTGTAGCAGAACGGTGAAGGAAAAAACAGCCTGTACATTTGGGAAAGTCATGCCGAATATACGGGCTGAAATATGCTTTACAGCGGTTTTTCAGGAAAATATGCTTCCAGCAGCTCGCAGGCCTTTTTATACTGCCGGGTTGCCTTGTACCATTCCAGCACCCAAGGCAGATGGAAGAGCGCATAGCCAAGCGGCAGTTCGTTTCGGAGACGGTCGAAGCTGTCCAGCAGCAGCGTGCCGTAGTCGTTCCGGGTCAGATAATCCGGGTGTTCCAGCCGATACCGAACGAGCCGGAGCAGTCGCAGGGCAAGCGCGCGGTCGATCTCGTCGATGTCCATGGCCTCCGCCCGCGTCAATGCGCGCAGCGCTTCCTCGCGCCGCCCGGTCTTCTCGCAGCAGATGGCCAGCTTGTGCAGCGCCATCAGGGTGGGCTGCTCCTGCCCGGAAAACCAGGCGTAGGCCTCTTCATAGCGTCCGGTTTCGATCCACGCCGACGCGGTGTTGTAGCCAATCGCCCGCAGGGCGCTTTCGTCCTGCAAATCCTCCGCCAGCCGCCGCCCCACCCGATAGTGGCGCTCCATGTTGGGCAGATCCTGCCGGTTGCAATAGGCGTTGCCGAGAAAGAGCTTCGCTTCCAGCATGAGCCGCACCGCGCCCTCCCTGCCGGCAAGGTCGTAGGCGGTCTGCAAGGCATCCACGGCGGCGGAATAGCTGCCCGCGTTGTAGTCGGCAATGCCCAGCATCAGGTGGGTGTATGCGTTGGGCATGAGTCGCACGGCCTCGGCCTCCTGCCGCTGTAAAATCCGCTGGACGGCCAACTGCCGAACGTCCATGCAGGGTTCCAGCGCGGGCTCCAACGGCGTTTGGGCGGAAAGCAGTGCCAAGTCCAGCCACGCGGGAACGGCGCGATACCGCTCGATATCTCCTTCGCGCAGCAGGCCGCGCAGTTGGCCGCGTCTGCCGGTCAGCAGCAGCTCCCAGCCCCGCTCCGCCAGCCCGGCGGCCTCCCGCTCGATCTCCCGATTGGTTTCGAGGTTCAGCCGCGCCAGAAGAAGCCGCAGAATCTCCTCGGACGGTTCGGCTCTGCCGCTCTCAATTTTCGACAGATAGGATACCGTGCAAATCCCCTTGCACAGCCCCGCCTGACTCCAATTCCGCCGCACCCGCTCACGATAGATGATGTAGCCTTGATAGTTCATCGGTTTTCGCACTCCAAACGCTGTTCCGGTTCAGCCGTCGTTCTTGGTCGCAACGCGCATCCGCATTTTCCCCGTGCCGGAGATTGGAACGGATGCATGCATTGTAACACAAACGGAGGCGCAAAAAAAGCCTGCCGTCTGCATCAAGCAGGCGGCAGGCTCAGGTTAAAACAGATTACTCAATCGCAATGGCGGTGCCGACGGGCGATTTATGAACGTCCTCCTTCGGAACCAGAACGGTCAACACGCCGGATTCGTACTTCGCCTTGATATCCTCAGGCTTCACGTCGCCGACATAAAAGCTGCGAGAGCAGGAACCGGCATAGCGCTCCTGACGCAGAATACGACCCTTCTTGTTCTCCTCGTCCTTGTCAAGCCCCTTCTCGGCGCTGATGGTCAGATAGCCATCCCGCAGATCGAGACTGATTTCATCCTTCTTGAAGCCGGGCAGCTCGACCGCCAGACGATACGCCTTCGCGTCGTCCGTCTCGCGAATATCGGTCTTCATCAGGTTTCTGGCGTTCTTGCCGAACAGCGGGTTATGAGAACCGAAGAAACCATTGTCAAACAGGTCGTCAAACATATTTTCACCATACACAACAGGCAGCATAGCACATTCCTCCTACCTATGATTCAATATCTATCTGGAAAGCTTTGCTTTGCAGAAGAATCTGCAAACAAGCAGGGCTTACTTGTCTCGCGGGATGCAGGCGTAGACCACGGCGCTGACACCTTCCAGCAGGAAGACCAGCCCGACCGTCACGCCGATTGCCGCAACGCTCACCCACGGATCCATCATGCAGACGAACCCTGCCGCGATCAGAATGACGCCGACGGCCAAAATCCATCCCCATCCGCGAACGCCACAGGCGCGCAGATCAAACGCGCTGACGAACCGCGAAACGCCGGAAAACAGCAGCCACAGCGTAAACAGAAACGGCAGCGACATCATGGTGAACCACTGGTTCAGCAGCAGAAACAAGGAAAGGATGACGGTCAACACGCCGTCAAGCAAAAGCCAGCCCGAGCCGAGCATGAACCCGCTCGTCGTTGCAAACACAACGATCTCCATCACGCCGGACAGCAGCATCAACACGCCGATCATCAAACCGGCGGTCATGGCGGCAATGTCCTGATTGCACAGGCAATAGACGCCCAACGCCATCAGGAGCACACCGGCTATGATATTTAACACTTTCATTGATTTTGAAACCATCATCATTTGCGCCTCCCTTTTATGGACTTTCCTTTATTTCTGCGGATAGTATAGCTTTTTATGCTTGAAATGAAAATGGTTCGACAGTATAATAAAGAAAAAGCTGCTTGTGCTTTCAGCACAAATGAAGGAGGCGAAAACGTGGAAGCCGTCAAACAGAAAAACTACAGCACGGACGCGCTGCTGGCCGAGTTCTTCGCGCAGGATGATTTGAAAAGCCTGGCCGCAGACGCCGGAGCGCTGCTGGACTGTCCGCTGCTTGTGCTGGACGACACGTTTCACGTGGTTGCGTATCATCGGCCGCTGGGCTTTTCCGATCCGCTTTTTCAGGCGTCTGTCAGCCGCGGCGAAATCACCTATGAAGCCGGCGCCATTATCAGCCGAAGCGAAGCGCTGATGACGGGAACCGCCGACTACGTAAAACTGGAGGACAGCGTCTATCGCCGCCGCTTTGTGCCGCTGATCAGCGCCGGTGTTCGGCTCGGTTTCCTGATTTGCGTAGATACGGACGGGCATTTGCAAAAAATTCCGCAGGAAACATGGAATACGGTCGAGCAGATTTTGGCGAAACAGGCGTTCATTGAAACAAGCCGCCACGATAAGCCTTTTGAAACGGCCGAGGATATTTTAATGCATCTTTTAGACGGCGGCTTTTCCTCCGCGCTGTATTTCCAGTTGCAGGCCTCCGGCACATACCTCGCCGACTTTCATCCCACGGGCTTTGCGCTGATTGATCTGACCGCTTACCACGACGAATACCTTGGAAAACGGCATTTGAAGGATGAACTCGGCGCAAGGTTTCCGCAATCCCATTCCTTTCTGTATCGGGGGGACGTGTTTCTGTTTCTGTATGGCAAAGCGGATTTCAACGGCTTCTCCGCATTAGCGAAGGAATTTGAGCTGAAGGTCGTTTTATCAGACGATCTTGACGATTTATTCAGCCTCCCGGCGCTTTACCGCACGGCGCACGAGGCGCTGGAGCTGATGACGGATCGCCGCTTTCACAGCGGAAGCGTCTGCACGGTATCCCAGCTTAGAATGCCGCTGCTATTAAAAAACGTCGAGGGGTGCGACGATTTGATCGCAAGGGAAATCCGGGTGATGGCGGCGCACGACAAGAAAAAGGATACGCAGTATTGCGAAACGCTCTACCACTACCTGACCTGCTGCCGTTCGCTCAAAAGAACCTGCGACGCGCTCTTCACCCATCGCAACACGGTGCTTTACAGGATTCGAAGAATACAGGAGGATTTCAACATTTCGCTGGATGAACCCGCCGTTCATGCGGATTTGCTGCTCGGTGTTTCGCTGATCCTGTTCGAAGAGAAGGGCCCCGATTTCTTTCTGCGTCCCCTTTATCCGGACGAGAGCGGGGAATAACGGGCAGATACGAGCACTTGAAGCGCGCCCCATTCGAAGAAGGAGACAGCGTGAGAGCATGCCCGCCTGTCTTTAGCCGAATTGAAAGCGCGGCTGGCGGAAAACGTTTCGCGGATCGACGCGATGATGGATTCCATGAGCGAGGAAGAGCTGTTTCAGCCGCATAGGAGAAAGTAGGCGGACGACGCCACCCAAACGGCGGTGTGGGCGGTTTACAAGTTCATTCATGTGAACACTGTTGCGCCCTTCGGGACATTCAGAACGAAGATTCGAAAGTGGAAAAAGTCGGCGATGTAAATTTCAATCGAACTAAGAAGTGAAGGAGATGTTTTCTATGCAGAGGGACGAAATTGTCAAAAGGTATTTTCAGGCGTGGCTTGACCAAAATATCGAGCCGTTGGGAAGCATCTTTTCCGAGGACATTGTATACAGCGAGTGCTACGGACCCGAATATCGTGGCTTATCCCAAATCTTGAAATGGTTTGCGGATTGGAATAAGAGCGGCAGAGTCTTGAAATGGGATATTAAAAATTTCATTCACCAAGGGATGTTTACCGTTGCAGAATGGTATTTTGAGTGTGATTATAACCATGAAATCGGCGGGTTTGACGGCGTATCAATCATAGAATTCAACGACGATATGAAAATCGTGAATCTAAAAGAATTTCAATCGAAGGCTGAACACTATTTTCCGTATCGGTAAGGCGTTTGTGTCGATTATTGGGGGCATACGGAGAATTCCCGTATTTATACTAATTCTTGTTAAAATGGCTTAATCCGCGCACCATCTTTTTCGCTCTGACTTTGCCTCGTTCCGTTCAACGTACCTCCAGTACGCCTCACTTCACTTGGCTTCGTCAGAACAAAAAATCTGATGCGCTCTGTTAAGCATTTTAACTGCGAATTAGTATTAAACCCCGATGTCCTGAGGTTGCATGAGAGAAGTCTGCCGAAGAACATGTCAGATTTTAGGAGTGATTCCCTAAAAAGAAATATACGACAAAATCCAAGCAACTGCTTGATTTATCTTGCAAAGTGTGGTACGCTCTTATCATCAGTACACCGGTAAGCCGGAAAAGGGAGGTCATCGCTTGAACGAAGACAAGAAAACCGAAAGAAGAAGGGAAATCATCGCCGTCTGCCTCGATTGCTTTGTTGAAAAGGGGCTGACGATCACCACCACAAAGGATCTCTGCACGGCGGCGAAGCTGCAAAACGGCGGCATCTATTATTATTTTTCCACCAAGGAGGAAATCGTGCTCGCCTGCGCCGAGGCGGCCATCGAGCGGATTGAAAAGGGCGCGTTCGGCATCGTGTTTGAGGATATCCAGGATGTCAAGAGCATGATGGATCGCCTGGGCGCGCTGGCGGATAAAATGTCGCCGACCATGCGCTTTCTGGTCAGCGTGTGCGTGTCGCGGGAATACGGGGAGAAGGTCAAATCCGCCCTGAGCCGCCTTGCGTCCAGATACCCCTATTACACGGAAAAAATCGCGGCGGTTCTGGATTGTACGCCCGCCGAGGTCGAGCCGTTCGTTCACCTGTCGATTCTCGCCCTCAACAACTATATGATCTTTGCCGAGCGCGCGCTGTTTACCCCGCAGATCGAAGCCGCAAAAAGAGAACTGCTGAGACTGGCCGAAAGGAAGGAGGAAAAGCATAGCGGCCTTCTCGACGAAGGAAGGGCATAATTTTTCGGGGAACCGCTGCACTTTGGTAAGGGCAGTAAATGAGCAAATCCGAAATTCTGCATAAATTTCGATAACGGGCGCGCAATGCGCGCCCCTACAACGCTGCGGAAAAAAAATAACCGCGTATTGTACTGCCGTCCCCGAAGGGGCGCGTCAGCGTTCGGATTTGAAATTTCAAAGGGGAAAGTCCAGAAAACTCAGTTTTCTGGCGGGGTTTGGGGCGGAGCCCCGACGGATGAGGTGACGTACAGTGGCACAGCAGTGGGAAGGCCTGCTCGAAGGCGCGGCGCAGGAGCTGAAGGGGCATTTGACCCTGGAGCGCGTGACGGCCAGCAAGGCGGGCGACGAGATTGCGGTCTTTTTCTCTTCGGATATGCTGGTGGAGGAAAAGCCGTTTCTGGCGGCGCAGCGCGCCATCCGGCGCAATTTCGCGCCGACACGGGTGAAGCTGATCATCCGCTCGCCGCAGCTCGCGCAGGATTTTCTGAGTGACCCGCAGAAGTATGCGCCGTTCATTCTGCGCTGCGTCAAGCGCCGCCATCCCTCCGGCGCGCCGTTTATGAACGACGCAAAGCTGGAATGTAAGGGCGATGTGCTCAGCGTGCTTGTGCCGCAGAACATCGCGCCGAAATTCCTCACACAGTCCGGCGTGGATCATTACATTGAGCAGCTGATCGAGAATGTATTCGTGACGAAGGTGCACGTCGTCTTTCAGGCGGTGAAGCTGCGCGAGGAGCAGCTGGAGGAAATTCGCCGCCGCCGCAAGGCCGAGGACGAGCAGGCCGTCGCACAGATGATTAAGACCCAGAGCGAGCAGGTCGCCGCGCAGGAGGCCAAGGCCGCCAAGGAAAAGCCGAAGGCCGTCTTCGGGCGGCCGATCACCGCCGAACCGCTGCCCATCAGCGAATTGACGGAGGAAGCCAGCAAGCTGACGATCTGCGGCGAGGTGCTGACGGTGGAGACGCGCGAGCTGCGCGGCGGCGAAATGCAGCTTCTCTCCTTCGCACTGACGGATTATACGAACACCATCAAGTGCAAGGCGTTTTTGCGCTATAAGCCCAGAAAGGGGCGCTTTGGCGGCGCTTCGCAGGAGGACGACGACCGCCCGCCGACGGAGGAAGAAAAGAAGGCGGTTGACGACGTGATTGCCGCCGTCAAGGAGGGCAAATGGTTCGCCGTTCGCGGCGATGTGAAGATGGACAGCTTCGAGCACGGCCTGGTGATGATGGTCAACGACATCGACGGACGGGAGAAGCCCATGCGTCAGGACACGGCCGAGCGCAAGCGCATCGAGCTGCACATGCACACCAACATGAGCGAGATGGACGCGGTTTCCTCGGCCAGCGACCTGATTAAGCGCGCGGCGCAGTGGGGACACCCGGCCGTCGCCATCACGGATCATGGCGTGGTGCAGGCGTTCCCGGAGGCCTTCGGTGCGGCGAAAAAGAACAAGATCAAGCTCATTCCGGGCATGGAGGGTTATCTGACGGATGTGACCGTCGTGGTCAAGGACGGCGACGACCGGCCGCTGACGGATGATATCGTCGTGGTGGACTTTGAAACCACGGGGCTCAACCCGCGCAAATGCCGCATTATGGAGATCGGCGCGGTGCGCATCCGCAACGGACAGGTGGTGGAGGAATACAGCCGGTTCGTCAATCCGATGGAGCCGATTCCGCAGGAGGTTTCCGAGTTGACGCACATCACCGACGCGATGGTGGCCGACGCAAGCCCGGCAGAGGTCGAAATTCCGAAGCTGCTGGAATTCATCGGCGGGGCGGCGTTCGCGGCGCACAACGCGAAATTCGATTATTCCTTCCTGACGGAGGAATGTAACCGGCTGGGCATTGAAATCCACATGCCGGTGATCGACACGCTGGAATTTTCCCGCCGGATGTACCCCAGCCTCAAGAGCCACAGGCTCGGCGCGGTCTGCAAATCGCTGGGCATCAGCCTCAAAAACGCGCACAGAGCCGTGCACGACGCGCGCGCGACGGCGCACATGCTCAACCGCATGCTCGACACGGCCAGAGAGAAGGGCGTCACCCGGCTGAATGAAATCAATTCCGCGCTGACGGGCGGCGCCATCGGCGATTCGTATCACATCATTCTGCTGGCGGCCGAGCAGGAGGGCATGACCAACCTGAACAAGATCGTTTCGGAAGGCCACCTCAACTATTTCAGCCGCAAGCCGCACACGCCGCGCGAGATTTTGCAGAAATACCGAAAGGGCATCATCGTCGGCTCGGCCTGCGAGGCGGGCGAGCTGTTCCGCGCCGTTGCGGACGGCAAAAACGACACGGAGCTCAAGCGGATTGCGCGGTTCTACGACTACCTCGAAATTCAGCCGATCGGCAACAATGCGTTTATGCTGCGCGAGGGCATGGCGGAGGACGAGGAACAGCTTCGCGACTTTAACCGAAAAATCGTCTGGCTGGGCGAGGAGCTGGGCATTCCGGTCTGCGCGACGGGCGACGTGCACTTCCTCGACCCGAAGGACGGAAAATTCCGCGCGATCATTCAGGCGGCGCACGGCTTTAAGGATGCGGACAATCAGCCGCCGCTGTATTTCAAGACGACGCAGGAGATGCTCGAGGAATTCAGCTATCTGGGCAAGGCGAAGGCGGAGGAGGTCGTCATCGACAATCCGGCGAAGATCGCCGCGCGAATCGGTGAAATCGGCCTGTACCCGAAGCACCCGGAGGGCAAGGAGACGTTCCAGCCGTTCTGGCCGGACGCGGCGGACAACATCCGCAACCTCTGCGAAGAACAGATTCGCGAATGGTTTGGCGACAACCCGCCGGAAATCGTCGTGGCGCGCAAGGAAAAGGAGCTTTCCTCCATTCTGGGCTACGGCTACGGCACACTGTACAACATCGCGGAGAAGCTGGTCAAAAAATCGAACGCGGACGGCTATCTGGTCGGCTCGCGCGGCAGCGTCGGCTCGTCCTATGTGGCGCATCTGGTCGGCATATCGGAGGTCAACGCGCTGCCGCCGCACTATCGCTGCCCGAAATGCAAATGGTACACGTTCGATGTGGACAAGAGCAAATACAAGGTCGGCGTTGACCTGCCGCCGATGAAGTGCCCGCAGTGCGGCGAGGAGCTTTACCGCGACGGATTCGATATCCCGTTCGAGGTCTTCCTCGGGTTCAAGGGCGACAAGGTGCCGGATATCGACCTGAACTTCTCGGGCGTGTATCAGCCGCGCGCGCACGCCTACATCGAGGAGCTGTTCGGCAAGGGATACTGCTACCGCGCGGGAACCATCGGCACGCTGGCGGATAAGACGGCTTACGGCTACGTCAAGAAATACTGCGAGGAGCGGGAGCTGACGCTTTCGGAGGCGGAGATGAACCGGCTGGCGCTGGGCTGCGTCGGCGTGAAGCGCACGACGGGTCAGCACCCGGCGGGCATGGTCGTTCTGCCGAAGGAATACGAGATTCAGCAATTCGTCGCCATCCAGCATCCGGCCAACGACATGACCAGCCCGGTCATCACGACGCATTACGACTTCGGCTCGATGCACGACGTTCTGGTGAAGCTGGACGTTCTGGGGCACGACGACCCGACGATGATCCGCATGCTGATGGATTTGACGGGCGTTGACGCGCGCACCCTGCCGCTGACCGACCCGGACGTGATTTCGCTGTTCTCCGGCACGCAGGCGCTGGGGGTGACGCCCGAGCAGATCGGCTCCAAGACGGGCACATACGGCGTGCCGGAATTCGGCACGAAGTTCGTCCGCCAGATGCTGGAGGAGACGCACCCGACGACGATGGAGGAGCTGATCCGCATTTCCGGCCTGTCCCACGGAACGGACGTGTGGATCGGCAACGCGCAGGAGATCATCAAGGCGGGCATTGCGCCGCTGGCCTCGTGCATCTGCTGCCGCGACGATATTATGAATGCGCTCATCGACTACGGCGTTGCGCCGAAGATGTCGTTTGACACGATGGAATCCGTTCGAAAGGGGCGCGGGCTCAAGCCGGAGATGGAGGAAGCCATGATCGAGCACAATGTGCCGTCGTGGTTCATCGACTCCTGCAAGAAGATCAAATACATGTTCCCGAAGGGGCACGCGGTCGCCTACGTGACGATGGCGCTGCGCATCGCGTGGTACAAGGTGCACCGGCCGGCGGCGTATTACTGCGCGTATTACACCGTTCGGGCGGACTGCTTCGACGCGAGCATCCTCGGCGGAACGCAGGAAGCCATCCGCGCCCGCTATAAAGAGATGGAAGAAAACAGCAAGGATTTGACCCAGAAGGACAAGGATCTGATGATCATCATGGAGCTGGTGATCGAAATGCTCTGCCGCGGCATCAAGCTGGCGCCGGTCGATCTGTATAAGAGCGACGCGACGAAGTTTCAGGTGGTGGACGAGAAGACGATCCGCATGCCCTTCAACGCCCTGCCCGGGCTGGGCGAGGCCGCCGCGCAGAGCATCGTGGATGCGCGCGAGCAGTCGCCGTTCATTTCCATCGAGGATTTGCGCAACCGCACGAAAATTTCCGCATCGCTGATTGATTTGCTGCGCGAGGGCGGCTGTCTGGGCGGCCTGCCGGAAAGCAACCAGACGACGCTGTTCTCGTTCTGATTTCGCCCAAAAACGGAATAAATCTTATGTTATAAATGCGAATTTCGACGGAATAGCTGACAAACCATGTATAGAGGGTTGTTTTTTTGAAAAAGCGGTGATATAATAACCGCATAAGATGGCGGCGCAGGGAGTTTTGTACCCTGCGGGTGGATGCGAAAGAGTGGGAGAAGCGCCCACTCTTTCTATCTGCCGCGGCCGCTTGAGCGAATTTTTTGAGTGACTTTGGGAGTGTGTGAATGGCACAAAGCGATTTGACCCGTGTGATTGAGCCGGCCTGCCAGAAGCTTGCCGAGCAGCATGGCTTTGAGCTGGTGGATGTGGAGCTTGTGCGCGAGGGCGCGAGCCGTTACCTGCGGATTTATATTGACAAACCCGACGGTATTACCTTGAGCGATTGCGAAACGTATCACCGCGCTGTGACCCCGCTGGTCGAGCGTGTGGATTACGATTTCCTTGAGGTATGCTCGCCGGGTCTTGATCGTCCGCTGAAAAAGCAGAAGGATTTTGACAAGCATGCGGGCGAAACGGTGGAAATCCACCTGTTCCGCCCGGTGGAGCGGCGCAAGCAGTTTGAGGGCGAGCTGGTTGGCCTGACGGACGGCGAAATCGTCATCCGCGACGGGGAAAACGAGCTGCGCTTCAAGCAGAAGGACGTTTCGCTGTGCAAGCCCCTGGTGATCATCACCGAGGACGACATCGCAATGGACGAGGAGATGAGCGACGATGAGAAAAACGACTCAGAAGGAAGATAAGCGTCAGGGCATGGACAAAAACGAGAATCGTGAGATGATCGAAGCCGTCGCGGCGCTGGCCAAGGAAAAAAACATCAGCAAGGAGCTGCTCTTTTCTGCGATTGAAGAGGCACTGAAGAGCGCTTATAAAAATAATTTCAGCAAGGAATACGGCATGCCGCCCTCCAATGCGAACGTGCGCGTGGAGCTGAACCGGGAGACCGGCGCGGTTCGCCTGTACGCCCGCAAGACGGTCGAGCGCTGGCCCACCGACGAGGCGACCGAGATTTCCATCGAGGAAGCGCAGGCGATTCAGCCCAGCTACCAGCAGGATGATATCGTCGAGGTCGAGGTCACGCCGGATAACTTCCGCCGCGTCGCCGCGCAGACGGCCAAGCAGGTCATCGTGCAGAAGATCCGCGAGGCCGAGCGCGGCAAGGTCTACGACGACTTCATCGAGAAGGAAAACGAGATTCTGACCGCGATCGTGCACAGCGTCGATCCCGAAACGAAGGATGTTTACGTCGAGCTGGGCAAGACCGAGGGCGTGCTCGAGCCGAGCCAGCAGATGGCCAGCGACGTGTACGCGCCGGGCGAGCGCTTTAAGGTTTACGTGCTGGAGGTCGTCGCGGATCGCCGTCTGGCGCGTCCGGGCGCAAAGCACGGCCCGCAGGTGAGCGTATCGCGCATCCATCCGGGCCTGGTGAAGCGCCTGTTCGAGCTGGAGGTGCCGGAGATTCAGAGCGGCATTGTGCAGATCAAGTCCATCTCCCGCGAGGCGGGCAGCCGCACGAAGATGGCGGTGCACTCCACCGACCCGATGATCGACCCGGTAGGCTCCTGCGTCGGTCCGCGCGGCCAGCGCGTGGATCGCGTGGTGACCGAGCTGCGCGGCGAGAAGATCGACATCATCAAGTGGTCGGCCGACCCGGCGGAGTTCGTCTCCAACGCGCTGAACCCGGCGCACGTGGTGAACGTGTTCGTCAACGAGCAGGAAAAGGCCTGCCGCGTGGTCGTGCCGGACAATCAGCTCTCGCTGGCCATCGGCAAGGAAGGCCAGAACGCCCGCCTCGCCGCCAAGCTGACCGGCTGGAAGATCGACATCAAGAGCCAGAGCCAGGTTGACGAGCAGGTTGAGGCCGAGGCCGGCGAAGCGCCGACGGTCGAAGGCGACGCCGAGTAAAAGCGGGGTGCGCCAATGAAGACACGCAAAATTCCCATGCGCATGTGCGTGGGCTGCCGCGAGATGAAGGAGAAAAAGGCGCTGCTGCGCATCGTTCGCAGCGCGCAGGGCGAGATCAGCTTTGACAGAATCGGCAAGGCTCCGGGTCGCGGCGCATATATTTGCAAATCGAAGGACTGCCTGACGAAGGCGGTTCGCCAGCGGCAGCTTGACCGCGCGCTGGAAACGAAGATCGACGAGGCCGTGCTGAACCAACTGATGGAGGAAATTGATGCAGATTGAGCGCGACGCTTTCTACGCGATGCTGGGCATCGCCATGCGCGCGGGGCAGCTGAGCCTCGGCGAGAGCGGCGTGCTCAAGGCGATTTCATCCGGAGCGGCTTTGTTTATGATTCTGGATGCGGGCGCATCCGACAATACGAAGAAGAAATTCCGAGATTCCTGCGCGTTTTATCAGGTTCCGCTTTATGAAACGACGCCGGACAGACTGGGCAGCGCCATCGGCAAGCCGGGACGCATGAGCGCCGCGATTGCGCGGGGCTCGCTGGGCGGCAAGCTGCTGGCTTTGGCCAAGGAAGAGGAGACGGGCGACGCGCCGTCTCAGGGAAGATAACCACACGACAGTGACGCAATTTGCGGGGGTGCAAGGGCAGAATGTCCAAAATGAAGGTTCAAGACGCAACAAAGGAACTCAGCCGCCGGGCGGCGAAGCTGCTGGGAGACGTAACGGGAGTTCGTACCGCAGCGGAGAAGACGCTCGCCGAGCTGCGCAAGATTGAAAACGGCTTTACGCAGCAGCAGGAGGCCGAGCGCGAGGAGAAGCGCCGCGAGGAACAGCAGAAGGCGCTCAGCTCGCAGAGCAAGGCATGGACGATGCCCGATGACGTGCCGGTGGAGAAGGCCGAGGAGAAAGCGCCGGTTGAGGCGGCCAAGCCGCAGTCGGAAGCGAAACCGGAAGCGAAGCCGGAAGCGAAACCGGAAGCGAAGCCCGCTCCGGCGGCGCGCCCCCAGCAGAGCGGCAATGCGCCGCGCCCGCAGGGCGGCAGCTTCACGCCGCGCGGGGATCGTCCGCAGGGCGGCAACTTTGCGCCGCGCGGGGATCGTCCGCAGGGCGGCAATTTCGCGCCGCGCGGGGATCGTCCGCAGGGCGGCGCCCGTCCGGCAGGCGGCATGGGCGGCGCTCGCCCGATGGGCGGCAACCGTCCGCAGCGCGGGCCGAAGGGGCCGGAGCTGATGCCCACGGTCGAGAAGGAGCGCGTTTCCAACTACGACCCGAACAAGAAGATGCGCCAGCGTCAGCATGACCCGGAGCATCAGCCGGTGAAGAACCGCAAGCAGCTTGCGCGCGACACGGGCTACGGCATGGACGACGCGGGGCGCGGAAAGCTGGAGGAAGTGTTCGCTGTGCTGACGGGCAGTGAGGCGGCGCTGTTCCGCCACAACTTTATGTCCGGAACGCATACGCTCAGTGTGGCACTGTTCGGTGTGCTGCGCCCGGGAGACCGCATGGTCGCCGTCACGGGCCGTCCCTACGACACGCTGGCCGGCGTGATCGGTATCGACGGCACCCATTACGGAAACCTGATGGAATTCGGCGTGCAGTACGATGAGGTGGATCTGCTGGCGGGCGGCACGCCGGACCTTGCAGGCATTGCCCGGAAGTGCCGCGGGGCAAAGATGTGTTACATTCAGCGCAGCCGCGGTTACGCCGCGCGGTCCGCGCTTTCGCTGGAGCAGATCGAAGCCGTCAGCCGCGCAGCCAAGGCGGTGCAGCCGGATATCATCGTCATGGTGGACAACTGCTACGGAGAGTTCACCCAAAAACAGGAGCCCACCCAGCGCGGGGCGGACCTGATGGCGGGAAGCCTCATCAAAAATCCGGGCGGCGGCATCGCCCCCACCGGCGGCTACATCGCGGGCCGGGCCGATCTGGTGGAGCTTTGCGCCCACCGCCTTTCCGCACCCGGCGTGGGCGGGGAGATCGGCTGCACGCTGGACATGCTGCGCGGCATGTATCTGGGCCTGTACTATGCGCCCGGCGTGGTGTGCGAGGCGCTGAAAACCAGC